>Ga0209396_1003744_pt1 | contig 15139 bp, 10 predicted proteins | sample GOMGulsemesocosm_6_FD_184638 | JGI IMG/M metagenome (GOLD analysis project Ga0209396, IMG submission 184638) | Methane-oxidizing microbial communities from mesocosms in the Gulf of Mexico - GOM8C Gulf of Mexico (SPAdes) (version 2) | ecosystem: Environmental > Aquatic > Marine > Cold seeps...
TCTGGCTAGCCAACAAATTTTAAGGATGCCAGCTATAGCATTCACATAAACCAATGCCAAAGTAGAGGAAGCAGTACAGCAGTAACCAATGCATTCAATCCCATAGCTAGCCCCGCAAAAGCAGCGGCAACTTCACTCATAAAAACCGCTCGCCCAGTGCCAAGGCCGTGGGAAGCAAGCCCCATGGCTAACCCTTGAGCAACTGAGTCGGTGACCTGTAATTTATCCAATAACCATGGGCCCATCGCAGCCCCTACAATCCCCGTCAAAATGACCAAAACTGCCGTTAACGATGGCAAGCCACCCAACTGTTCTGCGATACCCATTGCGACAGGTGTCGTTGCAGATTTAGGGGCGATAGATATCAGCGTTTGTTCCCCCACGTCACCTAATTTTGCGATTAAAACTGCCGATATCATTGCTGCTAGCGAGCCACTAACAATGGAAACTGTAAGGGCAAAAGGATAGCGCTTAACCAGTGTTATTTGACGATATAGAGGAATCGCGAGCGCTACAGTTGCAGGCCCTAATAAAAAGTGCACGAATTGCGCACCTTCAAAATAAGCCTCGTAGGAAGTGTTGGTCCATGTCAATAACGCAACAATCACTAACACCGTTATCAAAACGGGATTAAGTAATGCCGGTCGGCCCAGTTTCCGATACACCAATCTGGCAAATACAAAAGAAGTGATCGTAAATGTGAGGTGCAATAAAGGTGATGTACTGAGGTACACCCACATTGACGCGACGTTAGTTGTCATTTTTCGCGCCCTTGATTTTTCTATCTGTTCTGGCGCTCAATTTCTGCATCATAACGCCCGTGACACCAAGCGCTAACAATGTGCTGATGACCAAAGAACTTATAACAGGTACCCACTCCTCCCCCAGTAATGTTAAGTGCGTCATCACACCAACACCAGCGGGCACAAATAGGAGGGAAAGTTGATCTAGCAGCCCCTTTGTCGCGTTGTCCAACGACTCAGGAACCTTGCCATAAATTACTAGACCGAGAAACATAATCGCCATGCCAATCAACGGCCCAGGCAGCGGTAAATCAGCCCAAATCACGATTAACTCTCCCACTAGCTGACATGCCAACAATACAGCAATAGCTTCCAGCATAACGATACCTCCCGGACGAACCATTTATTTAAAGGAAATCAGATCCTATTCAAAAGTTCTTTGGCCAACAATTGCTAAAACAGCATAGATTATCAAATGTGAATTTTACCTTTGCGCTTATGGCTATCTGTTGATGCCACCGCACTGAGGTTAAAAATACCTCGTGCTGTAATCGATGGGATCATAATGTGCGCGGGTTGTGCCAACCCTGAAACAAAGGGGCCAACCAGCATCGCATCGGTTACCGAACGAATCATTCCCATCGCAATATTGGCCGCATCCAGGTTGGGCATAATCAGTAAATTGGCTTGTCCTTGCAGAGTTGAGTCTTGAAACGTCTTGTCCCGTAATACCTGATTCATTGCCGACATAGCGTGCATTTCGCCATCTAATTCAATATCAGCCATGGTTTCACGCAATATCGCAGCTGCTTTACGCATTTTTACTGCTGATGCCGCATTAGACGTCCCATAATTAGAATGTGATAACAAGGCAACCTGTGGTGTCACACCAAAGCTGCGGACACGCTCAATACTCGATTTGGTTATTTCCACTACTTCCTCAACACTCGGATCGATGCTTAGAAAAGGATCCGCTATAAACAAAGGTCCTCTATCGAGCAATAAAACCGCCAACGAGGATATGTGCTGACCTGGTACTTGCGGCCCAATCACATCTCGAATATCACGTAGATGATAATCAAAGCGACCCACTTTTCCGCAAATTAAACCGTCGGCCTCACCGCGGGCCACCATCACCGCGCCCAGTACGGTGGAATTACTACGAATAGTATTTTTGGCCGCCTCTACTGATACGCCATTACGACCTACCGCAGCGTGGTAATACTGCCAGTACTCTTCATGGTGATCGCCTTCCTGTGGATCAACGAGTTCAAAATCCCGCCCTTCTTGAATCCTAAGACCAATTTTTTCAATCTGACTCTGAATAACTTCAGGTCGACCAATCAAAATAGGACGGGCAACATTTTCATCTACCACTGCCTGTACCGCACGCAGCACGTCACTGTTTTCACCTTCGCTATAGACCAACCGCTCCGATTCAACTTTTGCAGCGTCAATCATCGGCTGCATGAATAAACCACTACGACATATAGAGCTGTGTAACTTGGCACGGTATGCCTGTAAATCATCAATTGGACGTGAAGCCACGCCACTCTTCATTGCCGCTTTAACAACGGCTATTGGTAACTCTTCAATTAGTCGCGGATCAAAGGGTTTCGGAATTAAGTAATCGGGGCCAAATTTAAGTTCTTCTCCAACATAAGCCTCTGCTACATCTCCGTGCGACTCTTTCAGGGCCATATCGGCAATCGCTCTGACGCAGGCCATTTTCATTTCTTCATTAATGGTGGTCGCACCGCAATCCAGTGCGCCACGGAAGATAAAAGGAAAGCACAACACGTTATTAACCTGATTCGGGTAGTCTGAGCGACCAGTGGCCATAATTGCGTCAGAACGTACCGCCCTGACCTGTTCCGGCAGAATTTCAGGGTTGGGGTTGGCCATCGCTAGAATTAGTGGTTTATCGGCCATTTTCGCCACCATCTCCGGCTTCAAGATACCGCCACTCGACAGGCCTAAAAAAATATCAGCATCGGCAATGGCTTCATCCAGATTGCGCAACGCGGTATCACGCGCATATTTTTCCTTATACTCGTTCATGCCGTCACTACGGCCCCGGTAAATCACGCCACCGCGATCACAGACAGTAACATTGTCTTTTGACAAGCCCATGCTCACCATCAAATCAATGCAAGCAATACTCGCGGCGCCGCTACCTGAAGCGACCAATTTTACATTTTCAATTTTTTTATCGACTATGCGCAAACCATTATAAACGGCCGCTGCAGCGACAATTGCAGTGCCATGTTGGTCATCATGGAACACCGGAATTTTCATTCGCTCACGCAGTTTCTTTTCCACCACAAAGCATTCCGGTGATTTAATATCTTCGAGATTTATGCCGCCAAAGGTGGGTTCCAGTGCGGCAATAATTCCCACTAGTTTATCGGGGTCTGTCTCATCTATCTCAATATCGAAGACATCAATATTTGCGAATTTTTTAAACAGTACTGCTTTACCTTCCATCACTGGCTTAGATGCCAGCGGGCCAATATTTCCAAGCCCTAGAACGGCTGTACCGTTGGTAACCACACCAACTAAATTACCTCGCGCCGTCAGATTAGCGACTTCATTAGGATCTTCAGCAATAACTTCACAGGGGTACGCTACACCAGGCGAATAGGCCAGAGCTAAATCTCGCTTGTTTGCCATCGGTTTTGTCGGTGTAATCGCCAATTTTCCTGGCTGCGGTTCGCGATGGTAACGCAACGCACCCACTCTGAAATCTTCAAAATCTTCTGTCATGCTATGTGCCACGTAATGGAATAAAACGAACGTCAAAAAAACCGAGTGAAGATGACGATGAAATATCACCATCACCTAAACTCGGCCAAGGAGTAGAAACTGCGATATGAACTGCGTTACTTTCTTATTTCATCGTTGGCATTGAGAACTGAGCACCTTCACGAATACCCGCTGAAGGCCAACGCTGAGTGACCGTTTTACGCTTGGTATAAAAACGTACGGCATCGGGCCCGTAAGCATGTAAATCACCAAACAGTGAACGCTTCCAGCCACCAAAACTATGATAAGCAACAGGTACTGGTAAAGGTACATTGATGCCAACCATGCCCACCTGAATATTGTCAGAGAAATAACGTGCTGCTTCGCCGTCACGCGTAAAAATACAGGTACCATTGCCGTATTCATGGGCATCAATCAAGTCCATTGCCTGTTGCATGGTCTGAACGCGAACAACCTGTAATACCGGGCCAAAAATCTCTTCTTTATAACTCGTCATTTCTGGTGTCACGTTATCAATTAGCGTACCGCCAACAAAAAAGCCGTCTCTGTAACCTTCAACCTGAGGGTCTCGACCATCAACGACAATCGTTGCGCCTTGCTCTTGGGCATGGTTGATATAACCAACCACTTTGTCACGATGCTGACCGGTAATAACAGGGCCAAAATCGTTACTGCTGTCGCTGAACGCACCGACTTTGAGGCTGGCCATAGCAGCCGTCATTTTTTCTATCAGAGCATCACCTGCCGTATCACCAACCGCAACCGCAACAGACAGCGCCATGCAACGTTCACCTGAAGACCCAAATGCAGCCCCCAGCAATTGATTAACCGCATTATCCATATCTGCATCTGGCATCACGATGGCATGGTTTTTAGCGCCACCAAGAGCTTGGCAGCGTTTACCATTTGCACTAGCAGTGGCATAGATATATTCAGCAATAGGCGTTGAGCCAACAAAGCTAACGGCTTTAACTCGCTCATCTGACAGCAACACATCAACCGCAACTTTATCGCCATTTACAACATTCATCACACCATCAGGCAACCCCGCTTCTTTTAACAGCTGAGCAATAAATAATGTTGAACTCGGATCACGTTCGGAAGGTTTCAAAATGAAACAGTTCCCGCAAGCAATCGCCATCGGGAACATCCATAATGGCACCATGGCCGGGAAATTAAACGGCGTAATACCAGCCACAACACCTAATGGCTGAAACTCACTCCACGAATCAATATTGGGCCCAACATTTTTGCTGTGCTCGCCCTTTAACAACTCTGGTGCACCACAGGCATATTCAACATTCTCAATACCACGCTGCAACTCACCCGCCGCATCGTGTGAAATTTTGCCATGCTCTGTACCAATCATCTGGCAAATTTTATCGGCATTCGCTTCAAGTAGTTCTTTAAAACGGAACATCACCCGTGCACGTTTAATTGGTGGAGTATTACGCCACTCAGGAAAGGCAGCTTGAGCGCTAGCGATTGCCAGCTCTACTGTTTCAACAGATGCTAAAGCTACTTTACTAACAGCCTGGCCTGTCGCTGGATTAAAAACATCTTGTGTCCGAGCCGCTTCGGTACACGTTTCACCATTGATTAAATGTCCAATAATATTCATAACTAAGTCCTAAATTTATATAAAAATATGTCTCAAAATGGGTTAAGCCAAGGTTGGTGGTTAATCCCATAGCCCTTGATAAATAGAAATCATTTCCTCAATGGTTGGCACCATCGGGTTATTACCCGGTGAACCTGAGGCCAACGCCTGTTCGGCCATGGTTTGGCTGACTTCAAAGAAATCTTCACGTTTAATGCCAAATTGCTCAGGCGTTGGAACGGACAACTCGTCATTTAACGCAACAAGCTCCGTTAACAGTTTCTGATTCGCAATGTCGTTGGAGTCTTGTGTTGTGGCGATGCCCATCGCTCGTGCGCAATCCGCATAACGCTGCTGTGCAGCAGGAATAGAAAAAGCGGTAACACTTGGTAATAACATCGCATTAGACAGGCCATGAGGAACATGGAAAAAAGCGCCAATTGGACGACTCATACCATGAACCAGTGCTACTGATGCATTAGAAAATGCAACACCAGCCAGTGTAGAGCCCAGCATCATCGCTTCACGAGCTTCTCGGTCACCGCTGTTGTTATAGACTTTTCTCAGGTTAGGCCCAATCAACTTAATCGCCGCAATCGCTTGGCTGTCACTATAAGGGTTGGCCTTTTTGCTGACGTAGGCTTCAATGGCATGTGTTAAAGCATCAATGCCCGTGTCAGCTGTAATCCGAGGAGGCAAACTCATGGTTAGCTCATAATCCACCAACGCTGCAATCGGCATAAAACCAATACCGACGCAGAGCATTTTTTCATCACTTATCTCATCAGTGATAATGGTGAATCGGGTAACTTCAGTCCCCGTTCCAGCAGTCGTCGGCACCGCGATAAGAGGTAAACCTTGCTCGCTGACCATGCGCGGGAAACGATAATCCTGCATCACACCGCCATGTTTAGCCAAAATAGAAATAGCTTTAGCGCTATCAATTGGGCTGCCACCGCCAAGAGCGATTATGCAGTCATAATCACCCTCTCTCGCTTTGACTACACCTGCTTGAATAGACGCTACTGTTGGTTCAGGCACTGTATCGTCAAACACATCACTGGCAATATCATGTTGCGCTAATACCGTTTCAACATTACTGACATAACCCAACTCGACCATCATTTTGTCAGTAACGATCAATGCACGATGGCAGTTTAAGCTGGCCAAAATACTAGGAATCTCCAAACTAGCGCCGGCACCAACTTGCATAATACGAGGTAAAATTACTTGCGAAGACATAACTATGAATCCTTATTCCAGGTACAACTACCTAAAGCGCATAAGCACGATTAGGTATAAATAAATTAAAGTAGTCAGTGACTTCTGGTGCAGGCAGATCAAAGAATACCAACACCAGAAAATCATCTATAAGTTAAGACGCGTCCGGCTGAGACGACATCGATAATGTCGCTTTCTTATCAGCAGGAATCTGATCAGACGATTCAACCCGCTTCTTCATTGCACCGAGCAGTGGCTCTTGACGAAGCGACTTATACAAACCCCACATTGTCAAAAGCAACACAACCGAATAAGGCAATGCGGCGACAATCGATGCCGTTTGCAAGGCTTTTAGCCCCCCGGCGAGTAATAAAACACCGGCAACAGCACCTATCGACAGCCCCCAGAATACGCGATAGCGCATAGCCGGATGCTCATCACCCATCGACAATAATGTACAGATAACCAAGGTCGCAGAATCAGCCGAGGTGACAAAATAAGTCACTAACATAAAGGTACAAATTGAAGCACCAGCGATTGTTAATACAGAGCCAAGATCCATCAACTCAATGGTGGTATAGAGCGCAGAAGTAATATCTGCATTGACCGCCGCTGTCACACCACCAGAGCCAAATAACTCGATAAACATTGCAGTATTACCAAAGGTGGAGATCCAGAATGTTGCCAAAATAGTCGGCGCTAACAACACACCTAAGACAAACTCTCTGATCGTACGACCGCGTGAAATACGTGCGATGAATATGCCTACAAACGGTGCCCATGCGATCCACCAACCCCAGTAGAAAATGGTCCACCAGCCCTGCCATTGACCTTCAGGATCGGGATCCACCCAAAGACCAAGCGACACAGCATTAACGAGATAATCACCAATATTGGTTGCAAAAGAACCTAAGATATAAGCAGTCGGCCCAAGCACAAGGAAAAACGTCAGAATAACAGCGGTTAAACACATGTTAAGTTCGCTGAGAATTTTAATCCCTTTGTTGACACCAGTAAGTACTGAGATTGTCGCTATAACGCTAACCACAGCAATAATGATTACCTGATTGGTTGTCCCTACTTCCAAACCAAAGAGATAATTAAGCCCCGCATTAATTTGCTGTGCACCAAGACCTAATGAAGTCGCAATGCCAAAGACAGTTCCGAATACTGCTAATAAATCAGCAATGTGACCGATAGGACCATAAATACGATCACCAAAAATGGGGTAAAGACCTGAACGAATCGATAGTGGCAAGCCTTTTCGATAATGAAAATAAGCTAAGCCTAAACCTGACATAGCAAACAGTCCCCAGCCATGCAGTCCCCAGTGAAAAATACTTATTCGCATCGCCACTTGAGCCGCTTCTACTGATAACGCCTGTCCTTCAGCAATAAACGGATTGCCCTGAAAATGATAAATCGGTTCTGCAATACTCCAAAACAGAATACCGATACCAATTCCCGCACCGAACAGCATCGAAAACCAGGAAAAAAAGCTATATTCAGGTTTTTCATCATCGCGACCTAGACGTATTCCACCGTAGCGACTAAAAACCATATAAATCGCTATAAATAGGAAAGAACTGACCAGACCAACGTAATACCACGCTAAATCGGTCGCAATAAATGCTTTCGCCTGACTGTACAGTGAACCAGCATATTCAGGATCTATCACAGTAAATAGCACAAAAGCTATAACCAGCAACGCTGAGCCTATCGCCATCACGGGATTGACGCCGTGAAAAACCCCGCTGCCATAGTTCTTGTTAGTAATATTTGTCATAAGACACCTTTGGCATTAGCCATTGGATGATTAGTGTGTTGACCATTAAGTTGAACAACAAGCTCAAAATATTTGACACCCACCTTAATTAAGTCGGCAAACACAGCGCTATCTCTGCGTCATCCTGCCCTATGACAACGGATAATAAACTCTGCCATAAACCATCGTTAGCAGAGATCGCTAACGCTATGTCATGGTTACTTTCATTTTTCATAATTCTTATCCTTCAGTTAAGTTATCGGATGTCAGCAAATCAAAATTTAATATTGATACGGCATAAAAAACGGCCCAAAACGACCTGGCCATTATTCTGCTGAAGAGTGAAAATGTTAACAACCAACAAAAATCAGCCCAAAGGTATAAAATTATTTATGGGTAGATTTTGGATATCTATGAAAGACTATCCTGCAAAAAAGAGAGGTCATCATGAAAAAAAACTTACCCCCGCTCAATTGGTTACGGGCTTTTGAGGCATCCGCTCGTCACTTAAGCTTCACTCATGCAGCTATCGAATTGAACCTTACTCAAGCGGCTGTAAGCCAACAAGTTAAAGGGCTTGAGGGCCAATTAGGTAGTGTATTATTCAAACGCCTGCCAAGAGGGCTAGAGCTAACAAATGCTGGTGCAGCCTACCTGCCAGCAGTGCATGAATCCGTCGAACGACTCAAAGCTGCAACGGAAGAAATTTTTGGGCAAGGTCGTGACAACATACTTACGATCAAAGTTAACACGGTGTTTTTTATGGCTTACTTAGCGCCAAGAATGAAACACTTCACAACTTTACACCCGAATATTAACTTGCGTATCACCAGCAACATTTGGTTCGATGATAAAGAGAGCTCAGCCGATAGCGATTTGGAAATTCGTTATGGACATGGCAAATGGAGAGGAATGAAAGCCGACCGTTTAACATGGGATAGCCTCTTCCCAGTCTGCAGTCCTGATTACCTAAAATCCAGCGCGCCATTAGATACGCTGCAAGATATAGCCAACCATACGTTGTTACATGTAATTGGCTATGAGGAAGGCTGGGGATACTGGTTAAACCAAACCGGACATGGCCACTTGGAAATAAATCAACGCTTTCAGTTTGATACCCTCTTTACAGCACTCGAAATGGCGGCATTAGGGGAGGGATTAGCGCTCGGTCGCACAAGCTTAGTGGCGAGCATGTTAGAGTCCGGTCGTTTAATTGCACCATTTGAGCAAAAAGTGGCGACAGAGGAGGCTTTTCACCTTGTCTATTCCACCTCGCAATTAAACAACCCACACGCCTTAGCGTTTAAAACCTGGTTATTAGAAGAGATCCAACAACAGCAATAATTTTTTTCACCCCTCATATTTAAGTAACCGTCATAGCGAAACCCAAACCTTAGCTATGTGAATTTTTACGCCATCAATAATATTTGATTCGCCTTCTAACGCCTCTTTTTCGTCAATCCCCTACTCTTCTTAGTCAGTAATTAACCCCTATTTCGCCATAAATATATTTGTACCTTTGGGGTGTTTTTTATTGCTGGTTCAAATTTTTACGACCTCCTATCATCTTCCAACCGAGTTATTTACAACCCTAAATTAATAATGGCCTTGTAAATTACCGACTCATAAATACGAATATTTAAAAACCGAAAACAAGATGCGTACCGCAAAAAACGTGTCCTGAGGACAATGTCACATGAACCAAAAATTACCCCTAATAGGTGTTCGCGTTATTGATTTTGGACAGCAAATTGCTGGACCTGCTGCCGCGATGATCCTTGCCGACCTAGGCGCCACAGTTATCCACATCGACCCACCTCAAGGGCCTCAATGGGATCATCCTGCAAACGCTATTTTAAATAGAAATAAAAGCTGCCTTAAGCTAGACCTCAAGTCGCCGGACGGCTTAAGAAAAGCGCTGTCGTTAATTCAACAAGCCGATGTTGTGATTGAGAGTTTTCGCCCGAATGTCATGAAAAATTTAGGCATCGACTTTTCCAAACTGCGTGAAGATCACCCTGAATTGGTTACCCTCTCCGTCCCCGGTTTCGCTAGTAATGACGAACTTCGCAGCCAATGGAAAGCAACAGAAGCCATTGTCGCGGCAACCTCTGGTGCATTTACGGACATGGGATTTAATCGGATATTAATGGGTCTTAATCCCAGCTTTTCACCCTTGTCACTGGGGTCATCCTACGCAACAACAATGGCCGCCAGCGCAGTTGTTTTATCGCTTATGGCAAGAGAAAAGACAGGCCGTGGTGATGAAATCGAAGTACCCATTGCAGCGGCATTAATGGAAGGTTTGTCATATAACTCAGTCGTTATTGAAGATTTGCCTGAGCGTTACCTGACAATGCGTGAACATGAAATTACACACCGCAAAAATAATGATATTGAAATGGATCTTAGCTATGAAGATCTGCAAGAATATTTAGATCCTTTTTATCGCACCTACCAATGTGCCGACAACCGATTCTTCTATGTGGTATGTCCATCACACCGCAATCATGCTCGCCGTTGCCTAGAAGCTTTAGGTATTTATCAAGAGCTGGTAGCCGAAGGCCTACCCGAGGTAAATGATCTTCATTTACCTCTCAATGAATGGGATGGCGAAACCTCAATTGGTGTTTACCCTCTACCTAAAAAATGGGCTGACATCATCTCAGTCAAGATGAAAAAAGTCTTTTTGACAAAAACCTCTGAAGAATGGGGGGTTGTCTTTGGTGAAGGCCAAATCCCTGGCGCACCTCACCGCACCACACAGGAATGGGTCAATAGCGAACACTGCAAGGCTTCGGGCCTTATTGTTGACGTTGATGACCCGCAATATGGCGTAATGAAACAACCCGGCCCAGTTGCATGGCTTGAAGAATCCGTAAGCCAAATGTTAACGCCACAGCCTCGTAAAAACGTCGACTTTGATCAAGCAATGACCCAGCTAGCGGTGGTTGCCAATGACGAAGTCGTAACGCGCCCGACCGGAGAAAATATTGCTGCGCCAACTCACACAGGTTGGTTAGACGGTGTACGGATTTTAGATTTAACCAATGTCATTGCCGGGCCACATTCAACAGCATTTTTAGCTCGTTTTGGTGCAGAAGTCATCAAATTAGACCCCGTTACACCTTTTTATGACCCGCTAATCGGCACACTATTTACTTTTCAAACCAATATGGGTAAGCAAAGTGCTCTTGTTGACATCACAACCGAACAGGGCCGTGAAGCCCTTAATCGTTTAGTAAAATCAGTTGACCTTGTCGTTATCAATGCGCCAGAGCGTCAAATGAAACCGTTGGGCTTGGACAATGAAAGCCTTCAAGCAATTAATCCGGGGGTGCTGTTCTGCCGGTTAGATTGTTTAGGCGGCCCAACACTAGGCCCTAAAACTGACTACATCGGATACGATGATATTATTCAGGCCAACAGTGGCATCATGAGCCGTTTTGGTGGCGTTCAAACACCAGAAGAACACGCTCACTTAGGTACGCTCGATGTTAACTGTGGTTTTGCTGGCGGATTGGGGATGGCGTTATCGCTATATCACAAACAGAAAACCGGTCAAATCTCACGAGCTAGAACCTCTCTTTCTGCCATCACTAACTTGGCGCAAATTAAATTTGCCTTCGATTACCAGGGTCGACCACCGTTTGATGAAGCCTCTGGTCGTCAAGCGCTAGGTAACCACCCTCTTTCACATTTCTATGAAGCAAATGACGGTTGGTTATTCATCGACTCAGATGCCGACGAACTGGCCACATTGGAAACCATTGAGGGCTTAGCCGGCGTCAGTAAAGCTGACAACACCAGTGACTTCCTTAGTGCCGCGTTTAAGAAAGATTCTGCCGATAACTGGGCACAAATATTACGTAATGCTGGCATCGCCGCCGCTAAACCTCTGGGTATTGAAAACCTGCGGGACCAATACACTCGTGAAGCAGATGGCACGGTAGGTATTGATCGCGGCAGTTATGCCTTTTCAGTCTACAACAACCACCCGAGCGGACACCGCATCACCTTGATTGACCACTATTCAATTCGCCCAGCTGAGGCTTCTATTGTAGCCCTAGCTGAAACTGAACGATTTGGTCACTCAACTCATACAGTTCTCACCAACATTGGTTATAGCGGCGACGAAATCACCTCAATGATTGACAATAAAATCGCTAGCACCGGCTGGGGAAAAGAGTTTCTACCTAGCTAAATCAAATACTGACAAGCGTTAACTTGTAATGACTACAAGCTAACGCTTGTAAAAGAAGCATTCGAGTACGTTCAAAGAAGTATCACTATAAAAACGGAGGAGAATACCAGTGAAACCATTTAAAACAGTTACTGCCGCATTTCAGAAAAATATTTACCCACAATCACGCTGAATAACAGTGAGGTATGAGGCTTGATTAAACATTATCATTTTAAAACGTGGGTAGAAAAAATGAAAAGGACAAACAAACTATTAATTGCAGCGGCTTTTGCTACTGCAGGAATTCAGCCAGCATCAGCTATTGAGCTGAACTGGATCGAAGGCGTCGATATGAGTGTCTATGGTTCGCTTCGCTTAGGATATGAGAGTGTACGTCCAGATAAGGAAACTCCTGCTTTAAAGGATTACACAGGCCCCCGTGATGCTTACTCGCGTGTAGGATTCAAAGCTTCCACCGCTCTAACGGACAGTATTACTGCGGGTATTATCTATGAAGTGCCTCTTGATCTTGCCAATGGCGATGCAAGAACGCCTGATGGTCGAACCGAAGATGTGAGAGTTGCAAAGTTCCAACTTTCTGGCGACTGGGGTAATGTTTGGGTCGGTCACGGCTGGCTACCCTATTACAACGCCATTTCCTATAAGGTTGATTTGTTCGATACCTTCTACTCCGGGTTCTCAACCTTTGCAGGCTTTAGACGAGGCGAAACCATAGCCTTTAGCGTCCCTGTAGCAGGTTTAAATGTATCGGGTGCTTACAGTAAAGGTGACCGCAACGACCGCCAACAGGATACCGTTGATAATCGTAAGCAATTAGCAGTTACTAAAGATATTGGTAATCTATCGCTGGCCGCCGCCGTTGAAGACGTTAAAAACAAACCCGGCAATAGTGGCTCTGATGTTACCTATTATGCAGTGGCTGCCGGTTACACCACGGGCCCTTGGTACTTCGGTGCGAAATATGAAACAGTCGACAGTGATATCAATGATAGCACTCGCTTTAACAATGATGGCGACGTGTCATGGAACGCCTTAGCCTCCTATACATCAGGTCTTCATACCTATACAGGAATGGTCGGACACCTCGATGGGTTTGGTGAGGGCTACTCACAGCTCGCGTATCGTTACCAGTGGCGCCCTAACACACGCTTCTTCGTTGAGTATTATACCGAAGAAGAAACGGCAGCCATTGCACCTGAGCGTCAAGGCAGTTTAGCTGGTACTGGTGACTTTATTGGTGCAGCCAGTGGCGGTGATGTTATGACAGTCGGCGTACGTTACGATTTTTAAACCCCATTTCCCGGTCGCTTTAAAAGTAAGCTCTCTTATTCGTGATAAAAGAGTTTGCTTTAACTTATCGTAATGCACTCAAAGCAGTCGTACATATCAACGACAAACACATAGCAGCTACATCAAACGAAGAAGGTAATTTGCTCGATCATTGGGTAAAACAAGATCAACTAAGTTTCTCTTATTGGTACCCTAGGAGCCCCCCTACTCCTTGGTAAACCTTTTTCTAGGGTACCTTTTTTTGAAGCTTAATGATGTGATAACACTTGAACATTAAAACAGACAATGAGAATGACAAAAGCGCCTTTTGATTGGGCGCTGGATAAAGCAAAACAATATTAATTAGGTTTTCTTTGTTGGTATCCTAGGCTCCTCATCTCCCCTAGGTCTCTCGACCTACACCCCAACCTAGGGTATCAACAAAGAAGACTTTATGGTGATAACCTCTCCATTTTTGCCACTTACCCTACTGGAAAATTAGAAGCGGTCCAGGGAAAAATCACCCCATAGGAATACAAACATCTTCAGATAAATTGACACCTTAATGAGCATACTGAAAGCGCAATAAGTAACGTACGTTGTCAATATCTGTAGCTCTACAGTGACTATTAATAGTGTTAAGCAGGAATAATTTGATGTCCAAGCTCCCTTCACATATCAATGATGCCGATCCACAAGAAACGACTGAGTGGGTCGATGCACTCGAAGCCGTAATTAAACACGAGGGTATGGAGCGCGCCCACTACATTCTTAAGCAGTTATCGGATCATGCCACCCGCACTGGCGCGCAATTACCCTACGCCCTTACAACACCCTTTAGAAACACCATTCCTGTGCATGATGAAATCCCCAAGCCGGGAGACGCCTTCATTGAGCGCCGTATTAGCGCTCTGGTGCGCTGGAATGCGTTAATCATGGTAATGCGCGCCAATATGAATAATGACGATGAGCTGGGTGGTCATATCTCCAGTTTTCAGTCCAGCGCTACGCTCTATAATGTCGGCTTTAATCATTTCTGGCGGGCCACCAATGATGAACAACTAGGTGACCTGCTCTATATACAGGGGCACTCGGCCCCGGGTATCTATGCTCGCTCCTTTCTGGAGGGGCGCTTAGATGAAGAACAGCTGGATAGCTTCCGCCGTGAGGTAGATGGCCAAGGGCTTTCCTCCTACCCTCACCCTTGGCTGATGCCTGATTACTGGCAGTTCCCCACGGTTTCCATGGGACTTGGTCCGATTCAGGCAATTTATCAGGCGCATATTATGCGTTATATGTCGGCCCGGGATTTAGTGCCTAGGGACAACCGTAAAGTGTGGGCTTTTTTAGGCGATGGCGAAATCGATGAGCCCGAATCACTGGGGGCTATATCTCTGGCCGGCCGTGAAGAGCTGGAAAACCTGGTGTTTGTCGTTAACTGTAATTTGCAACGCTTGGACGGCCCGGTACGCGGCAACGGTAAAATCATTCAAGAGCTGGAAGGCATATTCCGTGGCGCCGGCTGGAATGTCATTAAGGTTGTCTGGGGCAGCCAGTGGGATTCGCTGCTT
>Ga0209396_1003746_pt1 | contig 15138 bp, 20 predicted proteins | sample GOMGulsemesocosm_6_FD_184638 | JGI IMG/M metagenome (GOLD analysis project Ga0209396, IMG submission 184638) | Methane-oxidizing microbial communities from mesocosms in the Gulf of Mexico - GOM8C Gulf of Mexico (SPAdes) (version 2) | ecosystem: Environmental > Aquatic > Marine > Cold seeps...
CTCGCATTGCCTCGCATTGCCTCGCATTGCCTCGCATTGCCTCGCATTGCCTCGCATTGCCTCGCATTGCCTCGCATTGCCTCGCATTGCCTCGCTAGGTGGCAAAGGGGTTGGCACACAGCCCGTAGAGACCACGGCGGATACTCTGCCATGGCAGTGCCATATCGTCGATAACAGCTACCGCTCTCCCTATAAAGCCCCTGAACTTCAACAGCGGTGTTCTCGAGCAAACTCATACGCTTACGTGGGGCTAGCGCATGCTGATGGAGGTGGGTTGGTGTTTAAGGTGGTGGTTTTGGGGTCAAAACTCGTGGGTCGGTGCTTAAGGTGGTGGTTTTGGGGTCAAAACTCGTGAGTCGGTGCTTAAGGTGGTGGTTTTGGGGGCAAAACTCGTGAGTCGGTGCTTAAGGTGGTGGTTTTGGGGGCAAAACGAGTGGGTTAGTTCTTAAAGTGGAGGTTTTGGAGGCAAAACGAGTGGGTTAGTTCTTAAAGTGGAGGTTTTGGAGGCAAACAAAGCACCACTTTAACGGGGTGGGCTCTCTGAAATCCCCCAAAAGCCCCCCTTTAACGGGTACCGGTCTTGGGTTCTGGTTCGTGAGACTCGAGCCGCCAGTATCCAAGGCAATCGTAACGATGTTGTTCGAGGGTTGTGTTCATAGATGGCAGGGGGAGGCTGTATATACTCAAATTTAAAGTGAGCGTGAGTAGGCCCACTCAATCATCGTATTTTGTCTGGCCGCGACAGTACACAGCTTCTTTAACAGGCTTGACGCCAATCCTGTCGAGATCTCGGATAACCCCCATGTTTAACCGACCTTAACCGCGTCGCAACCAGCGCACTGAGCGCCTCACGCCAACCTCATGGTGGGGTTATTCCGCCGAATACCATCTTGTCAGGGCAGGGCTTCACGCCTCGTGCCTTTCACTTGGTCTGCTTTGGGTGCCGCTTATCAACAGCTGTAAGTTTTCAGTGGGTAGTGATTAAAAAAGTAAAACGATTCGAAGATCACTGTGTAGACGTGTTGCCGACCGAAAACCCAGTGATGGCCACAAAGAAAACACCTCAACAATAACCGCCAATGAATCACCATCTCTGCTCACTCTGAGGTGATGATTCTTCTTCGCTGGTCATGTCCTGTCAGAACAGGCCAGCTACGGAAGTTTAGCTGGTCAGGCCGCCGTCCAGGCGCATGTGGTCACCGTTGATGTGTTTGGCGTCGTGACGCACTTGAAGCGAGTGATTATGTGTGTATCGCAAGCGGGGTTAATCGTTGAGAGGGGGGGGATTTGGTACGTTCTCTTCGTCACTTATTGATATTGAATGACGGTTTGTGAGGCCTGTGTCTCTTGGTGGTGTTTTTTTGGGGGGGCGTAACCTGGGTTGTATTTACCTTCGTTAGTTTGATGTGTTTGTTTCGTCTTAATGATGACTTGAGGTTATACTGATCTCACCACTAAAGGAGTCGACATGAGCATTACAGCCACCAGTAATCCAAGGGGCGTCCCAGTCCCAACTAATGCCTTCAGTGATCGCAGCGTGTATTTGGCTATGGTCCGTCAAGGGATTACAGGGCAGCTAGTGCGCAGGACGGCTGCGGCCTATGACTGTCGTGAGCTGCTGACACGGGTTCTGAGCGTGTCGAGCAGTAATCTCAGCCGTGTCTACGCGCGCAAGCGCCTGGCGGTCAATCAGTCGGAAGCGGTGTTGGATACCCTGCGAGTGCTGGAAAAGTCTGACCAGACCTTTGAGGACCAAGCGATTGCCTCGCAATGGCTGCGAACGCCTGTGTCCGCACTGGGTGGGGTTGCGCCGAACGAGTTGCTGGATACATTCGAGGGTCGAAAGATGGTCGCCGAAGTCCTCAATAAAATTGCCTACGGCGACTTCTCATAGTGCGACTGTATCGTATTGGTCCGGAGCAGCATCTCTCGGATTTATCCGGTATGGGTGCTAGCTATCAGGATGGCGCTCGCTGGAATCGAGCGGGTCAACCGGTGATATACATGGCGTTTTCACCTGCGGTTGCGATGCTGGAACTTGCCCATTACCTGCCGAATCCTCGTCTTGTGCCGAAGAGTTATCGATTGGCCACGTTTGAGCTGCCAGAGGGGGTTCAGCTGGATAACATCAGTCTTGCCGACCTTCCTGCAGATTGGGCTGATTTCCCTCACCCAGCGGCTGTGCAAAAGATCGGTGGAGACTGGCTTAGCTCTACGTCTAACTTGGTCTTGTCTGCGCCAAGTTCAGCGGTGGCTGGGGGACTTGAGTCGATAGCCGTCCTCAGCCCTCGCCATATAGATATTGCGAAGCTGGCCCTCATTGAGGTTACGAGTGAAATATATAACCCTCGTGCTTTCACAGGGGTTTAAAGGGTGGTGTCATGCTAAGTGAAGTTGAAAAATGGGGTGACAGTGCTGCTGTGCGTTTGCCGAGTGAGGTTTTGGCCGCAGCAGGGTTGGAGGTTGGTGCTCGTGTATCTATTGAAGTTGTCGATCACAAGGTGATTATGGAATCAATCGCCAATAAACCGGCAAGGCGCTTGAAGCTCCCTTTTACTGAAGCACAGCTATTGTCAGGGCTCGGTGAGCATAGATCACACGCTGATGAGCTGGTGGAGTTGTCGTCACCCGAGGACGGTGATTAGTGGTCAGTTCTTAAACCCCGTTGCGGAATGATTTTCTAGCTTGGATGGTGGGGATAGGGGCTATCAGTAACTCTGTGGCGACTCATACCTGCCAAGTGATTGGTGGTATGGATCCTTAGATCGCTCAAATATCGTACGTTTGACTATAATTACAATGTAGTTACAATATTTGCCTATGAATCATCTCACCTTTGAATGGGATTCTGCTAAAAACGACGTAAACATTACGAAACATAAGGTTAGCTTTGAAGAAGCTAAAACAGTGTTTACTGATGAATACGGCCGTTTAATTGCAGATCCAGACCATTCTGATGATGAAGACAGATTTCTACTTTTGGGAGCCAGCATTGATTCCCGCTTGTTGATCGTTTGTCACTGCATCAGAGAAGAAGACAGCATACGCATTATTTCAGCGCGTAAGGCTGATAAACAAGAACGTAAAGTTTACGAGGGTTATCGTCATGCGTGATCGTTATGATTTTTCCGATTCCGTAAAGAATCCTTATGCTAAGAAGTTAAAGAAACAAGTCACTATCCGACTTGATGAAGATACCGTTGTTTACTTCAAAGGCTTAGCTGAAGACAAAGGCATTCCATACCAAAGTCTTATCAATTTATATCTTCGCGATTGCGCTCAATCACATCGTGATCTGAAGATGCAATGGAAGTAATAAGTTAACAAGTAAGCCTATTAGTGCGCAGCGAAACTGCACCGGTGTGTGAGGTATTGCTGGACGTCTGTTTTACCTACTGAATCAGGTGAATCTCCCACTGATCGGAAGGTCGCTCATGGCGCTAACGAATCTGTTTGACGCAGTCCAAAGCTCCCGCTAAACACAGCGCGACCTGGTTTGGCCTCCCTTAAGTCCGGCAACGCGTTCTTTTTGGATGATTATGGCCGTCGGTTAAGGGGAAAGCAGCTACGGAGCTGGCTTCACGCTGTGTCCACTGAGCGGGTATCGAGACGCCAAAGGTCTGTAAGCTGTTTCGTCACAGCACCTCGACACTGATGCATGAGAATGGCGCGGATCTGCGTTATATCCAAGAACTGCTTAGCCAGGCTGATATATCCACCACCCAAGTGTGTACCCATGTGACCATCCACAAGCTGAAAGAGGTATACGCAAGAACTCACCCTGCTAGGCGGGGTTTAGAGTAGCTGAATACGCCAATGGCGTATAAACTTGTTGTTCAGCTACGCCAATGGCGTATGATTCGGCTATGGTTATTGTTGAAACCCCTATATTTACCCGCCTTATCAAAGACTTGATGAGCGATGACGAGTACAAAGGGCTGCAAGAGGCTCTGATCAGCCGCCCAGATATGGGGATTTGATTCAGGGCTCTGGAGGCTTGAGGAAAGTACGCTGGAGCCTAGGAGGCCGAGGCAAGAGCGGTGGTGTCCGCGCTATCTATTACTGGGTCACTAATGATGACCACATTCGGATGGTGTATGTGTACCCCAAGGGGAAGCAGGACAACCTGACCAAAGAGCAAGTTAAGCAGTTACGCGCAGTCGTTGAGAGGTGGTAGTCATGGAAAAGGGCATGTTCGAAGAGCTGATGAGTAGCGTCCAGGAAATGGATGCAGTCGTCAAAGGCAAGAAGGCTTCACGTAGTTTTGAATATCCAGAACCGGAAGTGAAGGCGATTCGTGAAAATATGGGGTTCTCTCAGGATAAGTTTGCTCTTGTTTTGGGTGTTAGCAAGCGCACGGTAGAGAATTGGGAGCAGGGTCGTCGCCACCCGACGGGTGCCGCACGGTCACTCTTGAGGATCGTTGCGGCAGATCCGCAGCATGCGGTAAGAGCTTTGAGCGTATAGCGTTCTTGTTGTAAAAAAGCCGTCAGAGAAATCTTGGCGGTTTTTTTATGTCTGAAATTATTGGGTTGAGTCATAAGCCGTAGAAGCTTATATGAATGGGGGTGGTGGCATAGTGAATGTAGTCATCAGACAAAAGGTATGAGCACCGCCTTGAGAGCAAATCGGGTGGCTAATAAACAAGCGTGCTACACGTCGATTTAGCCGAGAGCACTCGTCGAGAATGAACTAAGCGATAACTCGGTTTAACATGCCTTAATGGTTGTTTTATGAGGTCTATTTTTCTTGATGCATATCTGGCATTTCCTGTATGGCGGTATATTTACTTGTTCGTCAATATCATGCCTCCGTTCGTATTGATAACGCTTGAGGTGCTGGGCGCAGCACTCCCATAGTGAATAATCACGCCGAGATTTCTCATGCCAGCGTCAGCAGCCGCACTAAGATAGAGCGAGCACTGCGCAATATTTCGTCAGTAGGCTAAGAGCAAGCTATTACCTTCAGTTCCTCATCAGTTTTCGATACATATCAGCCAGTTTGTCCGCTGCTTAAATAAAATCGACCCATCGATAGTAAACCCTTATAGGGATAGACTTAATTATAGAAGTTCTGATGCCTTCATATGGTCTATGCCACGGTTTGGCAGGGGATGTAAGGGTACATGGAAGGTTCTACGCAAGATGTTGTGGATTCTGGCGCGCAAGCGCTGGTCACTATCGCTCAGTTTTATCAGGTGGCCACGGATTTATCTCAGCTGCGCCATCAGTTCGCCAAACCCAGCGAACCCTTTAGTGATATGGAATTACTCCTTGCCGCCAAGGCGATAGGCTTTAAGGCTCGGTTGCAGTCGTCCTCCTTTGCGGAGCTGAACAACGGCATTCTGCCTGCCATCGCCAAGAGCTGTGACGGTCAGTACTTTATCATTGCCAGGGTCGCCCAAGAGCAAGCCGCCCAAGAGCAGGTCGCCGCCGAGTCATCAGCCGAGGGGCTGCCTCCTTCTCAAGCCAAAGCCTTGGTGCTCCTGCCCGGTCAAAACCAGCCGCAAGAATTAAGTGTCGAGCAATTAGCGCAGCAGTGGAGCGGTGAGCTGATCTTGGTCACCCGCAGACAAGGCCTACTGGCCTCGGTGCGCGAGTTCGACATCTCTTGGTTTATTCCGTCGTTGGTTAAATACCGCAAGCTGTTTGGCGACGTGCTGCTGGCCTCTTTCTTCTTGCAACTGTTCGCCCTGGTAACCCCGCTGTTTTTGATCCGTACCGTTTAAACCGGACACTCGATTAAGCTACGTTTTTCAGTTCAAATTTCTCTGGGCTTAAATAGCCTAAAGTACTGTGCCTTCTCTGACGGTTGTAATCAATATCAATGTATTTAAATACCGTACTTCGCATCGTTTCTCGATCCATTAACGGCTCATCGTGAATCGCTTCAACTTTGAGTGAATGGAAAAAGCTTTCTACGCAGGCGTTATCCCAACAATTTCCTTTACGGCTCATACTCTGCTTAAACTTGTTTTTGCTGATTATTTCACGATAGGCCGTTGAGCAATATTGACTCCCTCGATCGCTGTGGATGATCAGACCCTGCGGAAAACCCCTTCGCCACAATGCCATTTTTAATTCATCACAGACTAGATTAGCCGTCATACGTGAGCTCATCGACCATCCAACCACTGCTCGTGAGTAAAGATCGATCACCACGGCTAAGTACAACCAGCCTTCAGTTGTGTATAAATAAGTGATATCACCGGCCCATTTCTGGTTGGGGCCATCAGCTGCAAAGTCACGCGCCAGAAGGTTTGGTGAGATACTTTTTTGATGCTTACTATCGGTAGTCAGTTTAAATTTACGCGCGGCTTTAGCGACTAAGCCCTGCCTGGCCATACTATTTCCAATCGTCTTAATGTCGCAGGCGTAGCCCTGCTCAGCAAGGTCTACCTGCAAGCGACGGGCGCCATTGCGCTGCTTCCCCGCATCGAAGGCCAGCTTCACCTGATCGTCACGCTCAATACGCTGTAACTGCCTGGGACTGGGGCTCTCAACGGCTTTGAGCCATTCATAATACCCACTTCGCGAGACGCTCAATGCTTTAACCATGCCGGTCACGCTGAACTCAGCGCGACTGTCATGGATAAATTTAAAGCGTTCTACTTTTGTTTTTTCGCGAAGTAGGTAGCCGCCTTTTTTAGGATGGAAATCTCCTCTGTCTGCTCGGCAAGTTGCCGCTTTAGCTTGGCCACCTCAGTCGCCAGTGCACCTTCACGTGTACTGGTGTTGGATTTTTTGTCGGCGGCTGTACGCCACTGATATATTTGCGACGCGTATACGCCCAAATCCCTTGCGGCTTGGGCCGCACCAACCTGATTGGCCAGCTTCAATGCTTCTGCTTTGAACTCGTCGCCATGCTGTTTACGGGTTTGTTTCGTTTTGCTCATAATTCACCTCGTTTGTGATTTTACTCACTTAACTCGGTGTCTGGTATTGGCGGTACGGATCAGTTTTTCTGTGACAACCATGTGTGTACTCCAACGATTCTTGACCCGTTACGAGCCGCAGCGATATGATGACCCACCGGCTAACACCGTGGGCTAGACACCCCGCCGCCCCCAATATGGCAGCTGTCTCTCTGTTTTACAGTTTCAACCTAATTTAATTGTTCACACCGTTGCGAGTCATGCGCGTATCGGGCCAACGGGGGCAGGTTCACCTGCGCTACAGTATTCGCCAATTGTAGGAACCGATTATGTCTGATCACGAATTCAACCTGTCACCAGGTAACGCTCACAATTTTATTGATCAGTTGCAGATAAACCTCAAAGAACTGGACGTCAGCGTCAAAAAATCCTCTCTAAAAGAGCTCACCTCCAAGTTGCTGGGTTTCTCCAGTTCCTGTGCTTTCGATAGGGCGGTTAAAGATCATAAAGAGGACTCCCGTGTCGAGCGCCCCTTCCGGAGCAACGGTCAACATCCTCAACGTAATGATCTTGTGCTGAAATCTATTCTTAAGCCGTTGCATCTCTCAGATTTTTACCAGGGTTACCCCAGCTTTGGTTACATTATTGATTTTAGTGAGAATTTCCAGGTCACCGATGGCCCAAAATTTCTCGCCGGCGAAGTCCTGTTTGTCCGGGATCTTCATAAGGCCCTGCGTTATGTTCTCAATTGGGAGCAGTTGGCTAGGCCTGAGTTCAGGCTCCATCGAGAGGATGATGAGGTGGAGCTGGAAGTGGAGAGGAAGAGGCGCCTGGGGGGGTATTGGAAGTTCACATTTCAGGGGGAAGGCGACGAACAGTATTTAGGTGATGGGGATCGTGAGTACAGGTCTAGCTGGTCTGGCGAAGGTCAAGATCTCAAGATTAATAGGCCCGACGCTCCTCGTGAGTCGGTGATGGCATATTTTCTTGAGAAACTGGTGGACGGCGTAGAAGATCTATTTCATATCAGCACACGAGCTGATTTTGAGTCGTACCACGATGACCTCCTAAGTGAGGCTTACGCTGAATGTAATGTCTCGGAGGCCGAGCAGATAGGTATGTTCGAAAAATTTAGGCCCTACCTGCCACTCGACACGCTCCTGGATATAGATGTTACAAGTGCCGGACCAGCGCTTTTCGAACGATACGTTGAGCTCGACGCCGACTTTACCAAGGTTGATTTACTAGAAAGAACTCTTATGGATGGCGATCGATTGCGTTGTGATTTCTTAATTGCACAGGGTAATGATCCGCAAGGTTTATCTGCACCAAGTGCAACATGTTTTTTGGGGAGATCGACCCTGCACTCGGTTGCGCAAAACTACCGTCCACGGGAGGGGCATTCCGACGAGAGTTTAGCGCGATTAAAGCGCTTCTTTACATGGGCTGTGGGTTGGGGGGTTTCGATCAATGTTGCGGATAAGGAGGGTAATACACCTCTTCACTATTGTGCCTTGTCATCAGCTTCCGACTCATATGACTTTAATGAGGCTTTATACGAGCATCTGTTGAGTTTGGGGGCGGGGCAGATACCCAACAACTCTCATCAAACACCTGCGCAGTTATTAGTTCTCGCCAAGGCTGAACTGACTCATGCACATAGGAACCGAAGCCGTTGGTTTGATGAGTTTTTTGGCCTATAGGGTCTAGGAATAATTTGCTGTTGGGGATACTTAACGATGAAGAATTTCGTCGTTAGTGGTCTGGTAATCCCCCTATTTTTTAACAGACGCGCAACTAGAGGGTTAAGCGGTTAACTCCAACTTAATTATTGGAGTTACTTCACCGAGGGCCGTTATCGTTACAGCCAGAGGTTCACACCACGATCAGGCCGCCGCTGGCTGCGGCTCCAGTATGTTTTTCCACTGGTCCAAGAGCGCGCGGTTATCCACGTCCCATGGGTTAAAGTCTTGCCTGAGAAAGTCCCGGTAAGAGTCTGCGTGCAAGCGAACCATACCCTTTTTGGAAAACAGGAATTTGGAAAAACTCTTGAGGGTTTTCCACTTCCACAACTGCTTGTCGTGGCGCAGTATCTTGAAAGCCACTTTCAGTGTATCGCCGGCCAGTATCCACATGGAAATACGCATCATGGCGGTGCGCAGTTTCACAGGACCTCCGACTTCGGTGTACACATCAAAGGCGACGGACTTGTGTTCCAGCTCCTCCATGGCGTGCCAGCGCCAGAGCTCGCCAATAGGGCCCTTAACGTTTTCCAGTAGCCGACCTTCGAGGATATGCTCGCCAAAGGTCGCGGTGAAATGCTCCAGCGCCACGGTGGATGCCAGCTTCACGCGGGGGGTAACCTTTGGATTCTTTTTACTCGCCTCAGTACGCTTTATCCAGATGCCTTCCAGCGCTTCCAGGTCATAACCACGCTGCTCACACAGTATCTTGTTGTACTTGCGATGTTCCCGACTGTGGATGCCCTCCTGACGGTAAAACCCCTTGATCTCCTTGAGCAACTTTTCATCGCTAATCTTCTCTTCGAAGTGGCGCACGGAATCAATAAAGGAGCGCTCGCCCACCGGGAAGCTTAGGCTCATGGCATTAAACACAGCCGTCAGGAAAGGGTCGTTGTCGACCCAGTCGGTGGCCAGTGCCGCTTCCAGGTCGAATTCCGGGTTGCGTGGTTCGATGGTAATACCCTCAGGCATACTCGATTTAGCTCTCAGTGCGGTCATATTCACTATCCCTTGACATAAGCGGTAGTCAGAATGATAGTAAAAGCGTCCAGACAAGAGGGAAACATATTAGGCCATCATTGGGGATGGTTTAGGCCAAGGCTGAGGGTGTTTTAATCAATGCTGCCTGCCCGCTGCTATGCCCCAAGCAACCTATGTCGACCACTGCGAGAAGAGAAGATGACTGAGCACCCGCTATCCTATGGATTTTTTCAACGCTTACTGACCCTGCTCAAAGAGCAGGGTTTTACCGCGGAGCAGCTGTATGGCAACCCCGAACTGCAGAGTCTTACATCTAACGGGACTAAGCCGTTAAATGCTGCTGGGATACCCGCACTGTTAAAGGCTGTTGTGGATCTGACCAATGACGCCACTCTGGTTCTGCGTCTCGGGCGCAGGGTCGATCTCGCGAGCCTGGGCACTTTTGGTTTTGCCCTGATGAGCTGCGCCGACCTTCACCAGGTGCTTAATTTCTTGCGTCGCTATTATCAGCTAGCCTCTGGTACGGGGATCCTCCTTGAGGTGATCGATCAGCCGCAGGGTAAGATTCTGCGCATGCAGGTGGCATTAGGTGATCCGCTGCTCAACCAACTGATCACTGAGGTGACCTTTGCGCAAATTTGCCACTTGGGTGAAACACTCATTAATCAAGTCATTGACGAGGGTGAGTTGCATTTAAACTATTCGCCGCCGGCGCACCGAGAGGCCTATCAGGCGGCATTTTCCATGCCGGTAACCTTTAGCCAGCAGCACAATCAGCTGCTGATACCCGAAGCGCTGCTCCAGACGCGGGTGACCACCGCCAACCCTACCGGTCGTGTGCTGTTTCAGCAGCAGTGTGAAGAAATGCTGCGCCGAGTAAATCGGGTTGAAAATTTCTCCGCCACGGTGCGCCGGGTACTGATCCGCGCTGGCGGAAATTTTCCTAATCTCAATGGCGTGGCCGAGCGGCTCAACATCAGCGGGCGCACCTTGAGGCGTCGCCTTGAAGATGAAGCCACCCATTTTCGCGCTATCTGTGATGAAGTGAGAAACCTACTCGCCTGTCAGTACCTGGAGACAAGCGAATTAACGGTCGCGGATATCGCGGACCTGCTGGATTATGCCGAAGCCGTCAGCTTTCGTCGGGCTTTTGTGCGCTGGAACGGACTGACACCCAACCAGTATCGACAGCGCTTGCCCGGCGCCGTTAATGCCTCTGAACCAGCGCTTGGGGCGCCATCGCCGTCCACATTACCGTGGGGGCAGCATTAAGGGTACGACAGACCCGCAGTAGAGCGCTGTGTACACAAAACGTTTGCGCATGGCGCATTCAAAGTTATTGGTGAGTGCAGAAGTAAAACAGCAAATGATTAGTTTTATTGGCTCAGTAATTTCATATGCTGATCCAAAATTGTTTGGTATGTCTGCTTCAGCTCCGCAGGTAAGAAGCAGGCCTCAATCAGCTGGGTAAACTTCTCGCGTTGGCCAACGATCTTCTTGTCGATGAAGGTGGCTATTGCTCTCTCGGCCACGCCCAACTTCCTGCTCAACTGTATAAAATCCTGCCGCGTCTCAAAGCCATTCACATTAAAGGCGATTAGCTCGTCATCGTCATCCATTAGGCTTAAAGCCATACGATTTGGATCGTCGTAAACCTGAGTGTTGACCACATCATAGAGTGGTGTCTGCGACACAGGTTTATCGATAGGCATCAGCAAACTCATGTTCTTAAGATGGTAGTCACCGTTGCCAATGGCAAACATGGCGATCAGGCGCTTCATATACTCAGCGGCCACCTGTCCTCGACCGCATGCACCCATGACCGCGCGGCCAGCACTTTCGTAGGAAGCAGCCTCATACTTTGCGTCGTGTTTGTTGGTTATGCCCAGCGCCTGCATTAAGTCTTCTTGATGGACAGCTTCGCCATTATCTTTGCGATCAAAACGCCGGATTACATACAGGTATGAACCGCCTTCGAGTGGCAGCAAACCGCAAGCAGGCACATCCAACCCCATCGCCTTCGCTATGAGCATACTTAAATGTTCGTTGGCGGGTAGGCCTGGGTACTCTTCTGGTTTTGCGTCAGGCTTTAAGATCAAGTCACCGCCCGATTCTGCGATAAGCAGCTCGCTCGAGTGGCCGGGTTTTCCCTTCTTGACCTTACCAACCAGTTTTACCTGAACACCTGAGATACTGAAGCGCTGCCCGCCCTGTAGTCGCTTTTTACCGTCACGTACTAGCTGGCCGTATGAAAGGTTACCCAGAGCGGGAAGCACAGCTGTGCCCAGCAATCGACGTAGGCAAGCGTCGTGGTACTCTGGGTTTTTCATTTCACCTTTGACGGGTTTTAAGCAAACGCTACAGTTGCTCATTTCTCAATGCTCTTAAGGTGACTGCTCCGGGTAAGTCCTTCCCCAGCTCAATTAATAGCGCAAATGGATCATCTAATTTCAGCTCTTTGCGGCTTGTATGAAGTAACCAGCCTTCTGGGAGTAGATTGTCAAAATAGGCTGGCATATCCTCCCCCTGGTAAGCTTCAGTCTTGACCGGGAGGCTGAAGCTTAAGGGGCGGGTTTTGGGGTGGTTGGGCTTGTAACGGAACTGGTAACGCCCCAAGTTATCTCGACTGAGCGTGCCGGCTACCTTGCCGTGCAGGAGTACGTCAGCGGCTATGGCTTTATACATAGCTTCAACCCCAGGTAATCACAAAGCTCAAACAGCTCCGCTATGCCTTTTGCCTTACCCTCTTCCAGGTTTTTGACCATGGCAGAGGAAAGCCCTGTCTCACTACAGACTGTCCGGCGGCTTAAGCTGAGCTTATCTCGGCCGTCCACAATCGCCTCGGCCAGCTTCTGCGGGCTGGCGATAGGGATAGGCTTGGGTGGCTTCAATTGTGTGGCCTCATGTTCGGCCTTGGCCATGCTGAGCGCTACCTCCAGCGCCAACACTAATTCGGGTTTACTGTTCATAATTTTGTGTCAAAATATTGTAGTTTCTTTGAATTTAGACAATATGATACATATATTAGCCTCATCATCTCATCTTGCAACAGAATTATGATCATATTAGTAAACTTGTCTGCCTTTTATGATTGAGTGGTTCATATTTATTCTCAATTGGGCGGGTTTGTTGGCTTGGCGAACAAAATGCTCACATCTAGCCCCTGAGTCTGGGGTAGCGAGGGTGATTTCAAAGCCTGTACCTGGGGCCAGTGTCGGCCGAGGGTAACCAAAAGACACCGAGAGGCGAGGTTTATGAAAGGGGGCTAGCTGGAGAATAAAAGGGCTAGTTAAAGAGCTCACCAGCTAGGGCTGGATATGACTCGGATAAGAGGGTGGTTTCTTTCGGGGCTGTATGCTCATCCGAAATGGAAGTGGACCCTGTATTTTTTCGTCATTAACGCCGATTAATTAACACAAAGCACCGCAACAAGCGTTAACTCAAACTCAGCCTTGGACGGCGACCCGGTTGCGACCGGTGTTTTTTGCCTGATAGAGCGCTTTGTCGGCGCGCTGTTGTATCTCCGCCAGTGAGCCGTCGGCTGGCAGTTGATATGACAACCCGATGCTCACCGTCATATTGATCGTCGTATTGTCCCAGTTCAAGGTTTGCGCTTCTATCGCGGCGCGGATTTTTTCGGCCACCTTAAGTCCTTGCTCAGCGGACACGGAGGGCAGCAGCAAACAAAACTCCTCGCCGCCAACGCGGCCAAAGATATCCTCCTGGCGAATAGCGCCGGAGACGGTATTGGCAAAGTGCTGTAGCGCGCTATCGCCAGCCGCATGGCCGAAGCTGTCGTTAATGCGTTTAAAAAAATCAATATCCAACATCAGCAGCACCAGCGGAAAGTCGTGGCGTTGCGCATGGCTAAAGGCCTTGTCCGTCTGCTCGGTAAACGCGCGCCGATTAAGAAGGCCGGTGAGGCTGTCGGTATTGGCAATATTCTGCAGTTTTTTTTGCAGACCGATCAACTCTGAAATATCCCGCAAAAACGCATAGGTAATCAGCTTGCCCTGGCAGCGAACGGTCTTGAGGCTAAACTGCACATCAAATTCCTCTCCCGATTTTCGGCGTCCCTGTACGTGCAGTATTTTGCCAAGGGCGGGGGCCTCGCCGGAATGTTTAAAGCGCAGAAACGCTTCATCCGCACGCTCCCGCAAATGCCGAGCCGGCAGTATGTCGTGCACATAGACACCCAACACCTCAGCCTCACGGTAGCCAAACATGGTTTCGGCCGCCTGATTCCAGAAGACGATATCCCCCTGGTCGTTAATGACCACAACCGCATCCACCGAACAATTGACGATCGTCTGAAATGTCTCAGGAATAAGCAGGTCACTCATGGGTCATGCTTCCTATACGCCATTTGTGCGTTTATTGGTGTGTGGGGTGTCCTAAATTTAATTTTTACTAAAAGCAATCTTCAGAAGACCGCTTAAGTGGTCTTTTCATTTGCTGCGAATGGTTTTATGACCTATTATGGGCACTCTTAACAGGTTTTAGGTGCCGTTATAATGATCACTCCAATTCTAGCTGATGCAACAACCAGTATCTCTGAGCTTAAAAAAAACCCCATGGCTGTGGTGGATGGGGCCGATGGCTTTCCCGTGGCCGTGCTTAACCGCAATCAACCGGCCTTCTACTGCGTTCCCGCGGCGGCCTATGAGGCGTTGATGGATAAGCTTGAGGACATGGAACTTGCCTGCATTGTGGCTCAGCGCCAAGGGGACCCAGAGGTCGAGGTGAATATTGATGAGCTATAAGCTCAAATTCAAATCCCAGGCTTTAAAGGAGTGGGGCAAACTTGGAGCCCCAATTAGGGCGCAATTTAAAAAGAAGTTGATCGAGCGACTTGAGGTGCCGAGGGTAGAGGCTTTTCGGGTTAGTGGTATGGAAAATTGTTACAAGATAAAGCTTCGAGCCGCAGGCTACAGGCTGGTATACGAGGTCAGGGATGCAGAGGTGATAGTCTCCGTTGTAGCGGTTGGAAAAAGAGAGCGGAATTCAGTTTATAAAACAGCGAAAAAGCGGATATAGGGCCCTGCAGGTAATCCTCCCTGCACTTGCGAAAAAACATAAAGCTCATGCACCCGATCTAGAGAGTACGGGCCCGACGAGAATACTAGGTGCCAAGCTTATGGTTCGCTCGGCGCCGACTCCCCCAAGTCTCATACGCTTAAGCGTCTCTCACAACAGTGCAGCCCGGTATCCTGCTTAACATCCTCGATGACCATATAGGTGTGGGTCTGGGCCACACCTGGGAGCTCTACTAGCTGCCCCAGCACCACCCGGTACTGTTGTATGTCGCTGAAGCGCAGTTTCACCAGGTAGTCGAAGCCCCCGGCGACCATATGACACTCGGCCACCTGGGGGATTTTTATCAAGGCTTCTTTGAACTGGTCGAATACATCACGGGTGGTGCGGTCGAGGGTTACCTGTATAAACGCCGACATAGCCTGATTGAGTTTCGCCGCGTTCAATTTGGCGCTGTAGCCCTCTATATAACCGTCCGCTTCCAAGCGCTTCACCCTTTCTAGGCAG
>Ga0209396_1003753_pt1 | contig 15128 bp, 15 predicted proteins | sample GOMGulsemesocosm_6_FD_184638 | JGI IMG/M metagenome (GOLD analysis project Ga0209396, IMG submission 184638) | Methane-oxidizing microbial communities from mesocosms in the Gulf of Mexico - GOM8C Gulf of Mexico (SPAdes) (version 2) | ecosystem: Environmental > Aquatic > Marine > Cold seeps...
TGCACTACGTTCATGTGAACAACCACATTTAAATGACACGGTTTGTGGATCGAATAAGCGTACTTTTTCTTGGTGATAAAGTCGTACTAGCACATCTTCAGCATCAAGATTAAATAATTCATCATCTTTTATCGTTGCAGTTAATGCTGCGAGGTGTTCAAAATCTTCGTGTGAACTTTTCTTGTCGTCTGATGCTGGTAATTTTTGTAGCATCATGCCCGCAGCTTGTTTTCTATAGCCAACTTTACCAGTACGGAACCACAAACGTGTTGTTAGTTGTTCAGACTGTTCGAAGTATTGTTCCAAACATTCTTGTAAAGTCTCGCCACCAAGATCAACGATACCTTGATAACGTTCGCCTTTGTCTGGTGAGATAGTAATAACCATTACTCCTTTACCAATCAATTCTTTTACATTGTTTGTGTCTGGTACTGAACCATTCCAGCGAGCCACACCACGTAATTCAAGATCTTCATTACCATTAATAACAGCAAGTGTCACTGGACCGTCACCTTGTAACTGAACCGTGATAGAGCCTTTAAATTTTAATGTCGCTGTTAATAGACTTGCTGCAACTTGTAACTCACCGAGTAGGCGCTGAACAGGTCTTGGATAATTTAGGTTTTCTAAAATATCAATAAAGCTTTGTTCAAGTTGTACAATCTCACCACGTACTTGGTGATCTTCAAACAGGTAACGGTGTAATAAATCTTTCTGGCTCATAATATTCTCGACGTTAAAGTTAATGATTTTTTATCCGCAATAGTTCTCGACGTTGTTTCTTGTCGGGACGTTTATCAGGGCTAGGGTTATACAATGTATTCAGTTTACGCGCGACATCATTTTGTGCACGCTTTTCAACACTAGTTGGTGTTTCTTCATACAAAGTAGTCGCCTCTGGTGCCCCTCTCCTTTGTGCGGAAAGCTGCTTTACGATCACTTCCTTTTCATCAAAGCCTTGTTTTATTTTTATTGTTGCACCCAACTCAACGGTTTTACTGGGTTTTGTGCGTTGATCATTGTAGCGGACTTTACCACTTTGGATCATGTCTCTGGCAATGGCGCGGGTTTTAAAAAACCGTGCAGCCCACAACCACTTATCAAAACGCACATCACTATCTGGTTTGGTATTTTTTGACATATTGAATGTAACCATATTCCAAATAAACGATCTTATTGATCTGATTATAACAGATAAATAAAGCAGTAAGAGAGTCTTTTATTACGCGGAAATACACATTTCATTAACTAAATCACGTCGTTGATTTCACATTTCTTTCGTCATAGTTTCATTTGTAAGTGTTCTAATTATAGTGTGGCGAATAATCAGAATTCATATATTCTTTAAAGGTTAGCGCTGGTATGTTTTTTTATTAAAAAAACATTAATTTTCTATCATGATTTACCCGATTTATCTGATTTATATGATTTAACTGATGTTTGTCGTGTTTAAGGCTTGTACGGATAGAACGAGAAGGCTAGTATTGGTCAGTTCAATTTACGACTTTTATTCGGGTTAATCACAAACGTTGGTAAACATAGCTTATTTTGAAAGTAATGCTGTATTAGGGTAATACAAAAATGGATAATTTAGATGCGCTTAAGCAGCTTATAATCAAACTACCTCAAAAACAAATATCGACCTTTTGTTGCTATTTTTTACTCGCTGTATTTTGTTATCAATCAGCGGTGTTAACTTGGCAGTTATGGCCGATAAAATCAGATTCTGCAACATTATGGCAACCTATATTTAGCCGTGGTAGTGATCAAGCCAAAAGTTATGAATTAAATACACTTCGTAATTTAAATTTATTTGGTAAACAGAACGCAGAAAATCAAGCGTCTGTCGCTGTTCAGACTATTGATGCACCAAAAACACGCTTACGTCTAATATTAGTTGGTCTTGTTGCGAGTAGTGAACCAAGTCTTGCATTAGCTATTATCGAGCTCAAAGGTAAGCAAGAAACGTACGGGATTGATGATGAGATTGGCGACACGAATGCGGTGTTAAACCAGGTACTGGTTGACCGTGTGATCATTAAATATCGAGGTAACTTAGAAACGTTAATGTTGGATGGTGAAGAGTTCACTCGTGAGACAAGCGGGCGACAGTCTCATAACGAAAGTTCAAGTAAAGCACCTAGAGACCTTTCTAATCTACGTAAAGACTTATTATCAAACCCTGCCAGCATTACCGACTACGTACGTATTTCTCCCGTTCGAACTAATGGGAAATTAGCGGGTTATCGTGTTAATCCAGGTAAAAATCGTGAACTATTTAAAGAAGTTGGTTTAAAGCCAAATGATCTCGCCGTATCGTTAAATGGATATGATTTAACGGATACTCGCCAAGCAATGGAAGTTGCCACGCAACTGAAAGACTTGACCGAAATGTCCCTCACCGTTGAGCGTGATGGGCAATTACACAGTATTTATTTAAGTATGCCAGAGTAGCCATTTGAGCAACACTTTTTAAGCCGGTAACTTAGGTAGCTAAGGATAAAGATGAACCTTAATAACGTTGGAAAAAAATTAACAAGCTTAACCTCAGGGATATTGCTGAGTTTGAGTGGGATGGCCATGGCTGCCGATTATTCTGCAAGTTTTAAAGGCACAGATATTAATGAATTTATTAATGTTGTGGGTAAAAACTTAAATAAAACCGTGATCATTGATCCGAGTGTGCGTGGCAAGGTGAATGTTCGTAGTTACGATTTATTAAATGAAGAACAGTATTATCAGTTCTTTCTTAATGTCTTAGATGTATATGGTTATTCCGTTGTTAAGATGGACAATGGTGTACTTAAAGTTATTAAAAGCAAAGTAGCAAAAACATCAAGCATACCAGTGGTTGATGATAACGATCCTGGTCAGGGTGATGAAATGGTTACGCGTGTAGTACCTGTTCATAATGTATCAGTACGTGAGCTCTCTCCGTTATTACGTCAATTAAATGATAATGCTGGTGGCGGTAATGTAGTGCATTATGAACCGTCTAATGTGTTAATGCTGACAGGCCGCGCAGCTGTGGTTAATCGCTTAGTAGAAATTGTCCGCCGTGTAGATAAAGCGGGAGATCAGGCCGTTGATATTATTCATCTTAAATACGCATCTGCTAGTGAGATGGTTCGTATTATTGATAGTGTGAACAAAGGCGATGGGAAATCGAAGATCCCAAGTATCTTACAACCTAAAATTGTTGCTGATGATAGAACTAACGCGGTTGTGATTAGTGGTGATCCCAAAGCGCGTCAACGTGTTGCTAAATTAATCCAACAGCTTGATAGCGAATTAAAAAGCACAGGTAATACCCGCGTTATTTACTTGAAATACGCGAATGCCAAAGAAGTTGCCGAAGTTTTAAAAGGTGTGAGTAACTCTATTGAGGATGGAACGTCTGGCTCATCAACTAAATCAAAATCAAAATCGAGTTCAAAATCAGAGCCGGGTATTGAAGCGCATGAAGACACCAATGCGTTGGTGATTACGGCACAACCGGATGTGATGCGTACCTTAGAGCAAGTGATTAGTCAGCTTGATATTCGCCGTGCACAAGTATTAGTCGAAGCGATTATTGTCGAAATATCAGAAGGTGATGGCATTGACTTTGGTGTTCAGTGGGCAACTGAAGCAGGAGGCACGCAATATAATAATGGCAAGCAAGTCTCTTTAGGTGCACTTGGCCAGGGTATTTATGATGCACAGGATAAAAAAACGACAACGATTTATACTGACCCTACAACAGGTGCAGAAACACCGAGGACGACTACAACTTCTGGTGATACTTCAGCACTTGCTTCAGCACTTGGTAATGTGAACGGCATGATTATGGGCGTTATGAATGGGTCAAAAACCTTCGGTGCGATTATTCAAGCGGCTGCGACAGATACTAATTCTAACCTTCTTGCTACGCCAAGTATCATGACACTCGATAATCAAGAAGCCACATTTGTTGTTGGTGAAGAAGTACCCGTTATTACAGGCTCTTCAACGGGGTCGGGTAATGAAAACCCATTCCAGACGATTGAGCGTCGGGAAGTGGGAATTAAATTAAAAGTGACGCCACAAATCAACGAAGGTGATGCGGTACAGTTAACCATTGAGCAAGAGGTATCACAAGTATTAGGTTCTACTGCGGTGGATGTGACTTTTGCGAAACGTCAGGTAAATACCAGCATTTTAGTGGATAGTGGGCAAACGATCGTGATTGGTGGCTTACTTGATGAGAAAGTGATTGAAAGTATTTCTAAGGTGCCTTGGCTCGGCGACATCCCTTGGATTGGTAATTTATTTAAGTCTACATCATCAAGCACTTCAAAACGTAATCTGATGATCTTTATTAAACCGACCATTATTCGTGATAATGCATCGATCCGCGGTATCAGTAATCGTAAGTACAGTTTAATGCGCGCAAATCAGTTGCTACAACAAGAAAAAGGTGTCGCATTGATGCCGTTTACTGATGTTCCAGTGTTACCTAAATTTGATGAAGAACGTATTATTTCGCCTGCAGTTCGTCAATATCTGGAAGAACAAGATAATCAAACGGTTGAATTTGATATGAGAACGAAGCCTAAAACGACAAGTGAGGCTGAGTAGATGAGTACTCAGGATTATGACGAGGTAAGTGAAAGCGAACGCTTGCCTTTTTCGTTCGCCAAAAAATTTGGTGTGGTGCTAAGTGAAGCTGAACGCGGCTGGGTGTTATATCACAAAGCCGATGTTGCCCCGAGTACGGTACTTGAAGTACGTCGTAACCTTGGTCAAGTGTTTCAATTGGTATTATTAGATGATGAGGCATTCGAATTAAAACTGACAGACGTGTTTCAACGTGACTCATCAGAAGCAAGACAGTTAATGCAGGACATTGGTAATGAAGTTGATTTTTTTACGTTAGCTGAGGAGTTACCAACCGAAGAAGATTTATTGGAGTCCGATGATGATGCGCCGATCATTAAACTGATTAATGCGATGCTCAGTGAAGCAATTAAAGAAGGTGCTTCAGACATTCATGTGGAAACATTTGAGCGTGCATTGGTGATCCGCTTCCGTATTGACGGTGTATTAAGAGAGATTTTGAAACCGAATCGGAAATTAGCATCATTGTTAATATCACGAATCAAAGTCATGTCAAAAATGGATATCGCAGAAAAGCGTGTTCCCCAAGATGGGCGAATTTCGTTGCGAATTGGTGGACGTGGTGTTGACGTGCGTGTATCAACCTTACCATCGAGTTTTGGTGAACGTGTCGTAATGCGTTTACTCGATAAGAATAACGCTAAATTAGAATTAAAGCATTTGGGGATGACGTTAGATAATCGTAATAAGATGTCTGAACTTATTCATAAGCCACACGGCATTATTTTAGTTACTGGTCCTACGGGGTCGGGTAAGAGTACGACCTTATATGCCGCACTATCGGATATTAACAGCAAAGATCGTAATATCTTAACGGTTGAAGATCCAATTGAATATCAACTTGATGGCATTGGGCAAACGCAAGTAAATCCAAAAGTTGATATGACCTTCTCACGTGGTTTACGTGCTATTTTACGTCAAGACCCCGATGTTGTGATGATTGGTGAGGTGCGTGATTTAGAAACAGCGCAAATTGCCGTTCAAGCTAGTTTAACGGGTCACCTCGTATTATCTACCTTACATACTAATACCGCAGTGGGCGCCGTCACTCGTTTACGTGATATGGGATTAGAGCCCTTCTTATTGTCGTCAAGTATATTGGGAGTACTGGCACAACGATTAGTTCGAACGCTTTGTCCAGATTGTCGAGAGGGTGCACCGCCAACAGAGCGCGAACTTGAGCAATTGGCTTCTAATCGAGTGGCGGACGCGACAGTCATTTATCATCCGAAAGGTTGCGAAAACTGTAACAACACAGGCTATCGAGGTCGTACTGGTATTCATGAATTATTAATCGTCGATGAAGATGTGCGAGACATGATCCACAGTGGTGCTGGCGAACAGATTGTAGAACGTCATATTCGACCATTCACACCAAGTATCCGTCAAGATGGCCTAGCTAAAGTACTGGAAGGTGTCACCACCTTAGAAGAAGTACTTCGTGTGACAAGAGAGGGATAAGCATGCCTGCATTTTCTTATTTAGCGATTGATCAAAAAGGTAAAAATAAAAAAGGGGTAGTGGAAGCTGATGGGCCAAAGCAAGCGCGTGCTTTATTACGCGAGAAAGGCTTAACTCCACTGGAAGTGGAAATGTCTGCAGCGGCTGAAAAGAAAAAAGCGGCAGGTGTTTTTTCATTTAAACGAGGTATTAGTACGGCGGATATGGCGCTATTAACCCGCCAGTTATCCACGTTAATTGCTGCTTCGCTACCACTCGAGGAATCATTAAAAGCGGTTGCAGAACAAAGTGAACTACCACGTATCCAGAACATGATCTTAGCCGTACGGAGTCGTGTTGTTGAAGGACATACGTTAGCAGAAAGTTTTGCTGAGTTCCCTCATGCCTTTGACGACTTGTATTGTTCTATGGTGGCCTCTGGCGAAAAGTCGGGTCATTTAGATAAAGTACTCAATCGTTTGGCTGACTATACCGAACAACGCCAAAAAATGACCAGTCAATTAACGCAAGCCATGATTTATCCGGTCATGTTAACGCTGGTGGCTATTGGTGTTGTGTCGCTATTATTGACAAGTGTCGTGCCTAAAGTTGTAGGCCAGTTTGAACACATGGGACAAGAATTACCGCAAATCACCCAAATATTGATCGGACTTTCTGATTTTGTCAGTAACTATGGTCTTTATCTTGTTGTTGGTATTGTCCTTACTATCATTGTTATTAAACGCTTGTTATTAAAACCTGCGAATCGCTTGATATTCGATGAACGATTATTAAAAGTGCCTGTCATTGGTAAGGTGAGTCGTGGAATCAATACTGCGCGTTTCGCGCGAACATTAAGTATTTTAAATGCCAGTGCGGTACCGCTACTCGAAAGTATGTTGATTGCGGGACGGGTATTAACCAATATGCATGCGCGTAAATTGGTCGAAGCTGCGACAATGCGCGTTCGTGAAGGTACTAGTTTAAGAGCAGCATTAACGGAAACAAAATTATTTCCACCAATGATGCTGCATATGATTGCCAGTGGTGAACAAAGTGGTGAATTAGGTCCGATGTTAGAGCGCGCTGCAGATAATCAAGATTCACAATTTGAAGCGCAAGTGACGATGGCTTTAGGCATTTTTCAACCCTTACTGGTAGTGAGTATGTCGGGTGTTGTATTATTTATTGTGATGGCAATTCTTCAACCGATTTTGTCTTTAAACAATATGGTTTCAGGTTAGATTTTTATTTCAAATAGAGGATTTTATGAATAATAAAAAACGGAATATGTCAGGTTTTACCCTGTTAGAAATCATGGTTGTTATCGTGATTTTAGGTATTCTTGCATCAATGGTTATCCCTAATTTATTAGGTAATAAAGAAAAAGCGGATCGCCAGAAAGTAGTATCAGATATCGTCGCGTTAGAAAATGCGATGGATATGTATAAGTTAGACAACAGCCGTTATCCAACGACAGAACAAGGCTTAGATGCATTAGTTGAAATGCCGGATGTAGATCCAGAACCAAGAGATTATCGTACTGGCGGTTACATCAAGCGTTTACCGCAAGACCCTTGGGGTAATGAATATCTATTAGTTAGCCCAGGTGAACATGGTCAAGTTGATATTTATTCTATTGGTTTAGATGGTGAAGAAGGTTCCGATGACGATATCGGCAACTGGAACATGCATGATAAGTAACTAATTGTTTTATTGAGGCACAGGTTCTTTTCTGTGCCTTTTTTTATCCAACTGAATGCATTCGATGTTAATTCTTACTCTATCAGAACGCATATCAACAATGAGCAAAGGTACACAATGAAAAATCGTACTCATCAAGAATCTGGCTTTACACTATTAGAGATAATGTTAGTTATATTCTTAATGGGCATGATGGTCACCGGTGTTGTCATGACAATGAGTTCTTCTGGCCCTGATAAGCAACTCAAAAAAGAAGCTGCTCGTTTTATCGGAGTGCTAGAACTGGCCGAAGAAGAAGCCTTACTCAGTAGTATTGAAATGGGGATCGTGATTGAAGAACAGCACTATCAATTTGTTTATTTAGATGACAATGATAAATGGTCCGCATTTAATGATTCTAAGTTTTTTGTAAAAAAAGAGCTACAAGAAGACATGCTTATGTCACTTGAGTTAGCAGGGTTGAAAACAGAAGGAAGCTTGTTAGGTGATCGTAAGCTATTTGCTGATGATGATGGTTTGTTTGAGGATAATGGCGGGCTATTTGAAGGTGATGAAAAAGACGAACGTATCGAACCGGATGTGTTTATTTATTCAAGCGGTGAAATTACCGATTTTACGTTGACGTTTACCTACATGGATGCGGATGTTGGGGACAGTAGTATCAAGGTCCAATTTGATGAATATGGAAAATTAATGATTAATACCACGATGGATGGATTTTAATGAAACCATGTTTCGGAAAAAAAACATTATTTAAGCAAGCTGGCATGACATTATTAGAAGTCATGGTGGCGATGGCGGTATTTGGCACGGCTGGTTTAGCAGTGATGAAAGTCGCGACTGAAAATCTCAGCAGTTTAGCCTATTTGGAAGAAAAAACATTCGCTAATTGGGTGGCTGCTAATACTTTAACTGAATTAAAGTTAGCAAAAACAATACCTGGAAAGTCATGGCGAAAAGGTGAGTCTGAATTAGCGGGTCGAACTTGGTATTGGCGTTATAAAGCAGAATCGACAGACAGCAATGATTTTGTCGGGGTGACAGTCGAAGTGGCGACAGATAAGAAGTATGACTCAACGATTAGCCATTTACTCACCTATGTGGTGCGCTAAGATGATGCGAGAACCGACAATAAAACAAAATGGCTTCACATTGATCGAGATGATGATTGCGATCGCTATTTTTGCCTTACTCAGTCTGGGGGCTTATCAAGTATTACAAGGTGTATTACGCAGCGATGAAATTTCGACAGAACGTGGGAATGCATTAAAACAATTACAACGAGCAATGGTTATTGTCGAGCGTGATTTTCAACAAATGAATGCGCGTAATAATCGTAGTGATGATGACCAGACTGCAATGCCATTACAGTCTGGGAAATTTATGTTTGATAGTGATGACGATGGTATTGCTTTCGTTCGCAGTGGTTGGCGTAATCCATTATCACAGTTACCACGCTCATCGTTACAGCGGGTAATGTATCGTGTTAAAGATGCGCACTTAGAACGTTTAAGTTATGTCTATTTAGACCCCACTACAGGGGAAGAGCCGAAAAGGCAGTTGATCTTGGAAAATGTCGAGTCATTAACGTTCGAATTTTATCATAAAAATAAATGGAATGAGACTTGGACAAACAAGACCGCACTACCTGATGGCGTTAAAATGACGCTAACATTAAAAGGTTTTGGTGAAATTCAGCGCTTATTCCTGTTACCTAAAGCGACAATCGACAAATAAAGATGAAGATAAAGATAAAGGAAAGGGCAGCTAATGATATATGCCTCTAAACAGCGTGGTATTGCACTATTAACCGTCTTACTTATTTTGGCTGTGATGGTGATTATTGCCAGTAATATGTCATCACGTTTACAGCTGGAATTACGCCGTACCAGTAACATAATGACGCATCAACAAGCCCTTTGGTATGCTTATGGTGCAGAGGCATTGGTTGAAAAGGGATTAAAGCAAGCCTTGAAAGACGATGATACGATTAACTTAGATCAATATTGGGCCACAGAAGGCATGATGTACCCAGTTGAAAATGGGCTCATTGGTGGTCAGGTTTTTGATATGCAAGCCTGTTTTAATGTGAATGCTGTCACTGGTGAAGATAAAGACGGTCAAGCCCCACTGAAGGTCCGCTTGTTCCGTAATCTATTAGAACAGCTGGATCTGGATGCGTATGAAGCGGAGCAATTAAGTGATGCCTTACGTGACTGGATTGATAGTGATACCAATGTGATATCGAGTTACGGTGTCGAAGATGCTTACTATGAATCCCTTGATTACCCTTATCAAGCGGGTAATCAACGTTTAATTAATGTCAGTGAACTACGGGCAATAAAAGGATTTAATCAAGCTGTTTACCGTAAGGTTCGTCCTTATCTTTGCGCCTTACCTACAGCAGTCTTAAAGATAAACGTGAATACCATTGTGATTGATAAGCCTGAGATATTAGCTGGATTATTTTCAGGACAATTATCATTAGATGTAGCGAAAACAATATTGGAAGAACGGCCTAACGGTGGTTGGAAAACAACGGCGGATTTCTTGGCGTTACCGTTATTGGCTGGTATTAAGCTGGATACGGAAGAGCAAGCTGTGTTTGGTATAAAAAGTGGTTATTTTGTTGCGCAATTACAAGCTGAATTTGCTAGCGCAACCATGAAAGTAGAATCGTTATTTAAAGCTGAAAGCAAAGATAGTGTTTATGTTATTCGTCGACAATTCGGAGGAGCTCAATGAGTGAGCAATTAGTAGTAAGGCTTGGTAGTGAAAGTCGACAAGCAATACATTGGTTAGTGTGGTCAACCGTTGAAAGCGAGATCATTGCATCAGGTGTTTTGACCAGTGCCGCTGAACTTATCGAGCTAAAATCCCGTGCTGGTGGGCGACCTATCATTGCATTAGTACCAAGCTGTGATATCACGTTTAAAGAGGTGGAATTACCTGGGCGTAGCAATAAGCAATTACTCAATGCATTACCCTACATGCTAGAACAAGAATTGAGTAGTGATATTGATAAGTTACACTTTTCTGTTCTAGGTAAGACTGCGAATACTGTATCCGTTGCGGTGATTGCGCATGACAAAATGCAGCAGTGGCAATCATGGTTATCGGATGCCGAACTAGTTTGCACACAAATTATTCCTGATGCCTTAACACTGCCGTACAGTGAAGAGAGTTGGAGTGCGATTGAATTAGATGGGCAATGGCTTATTAGGAAAACTCGTACACAAGGTATGTGTATTGAGACCGCATTATTAGGTTTTGTCTTGCCAACGGTTGCTCATGTAGACGTTGATGATGAGAGTGCTGTGCAGACGGTGACTAGCTATTCTACTATCGATCATCTTGAGTTAGATAATTGGCAACAGAATACAATTGAGTTGCCAATGAAACTTTGTGCTGAGGGCGCTGTTACCAGCCGTTATAATTTATTGCAAGGTGAGTACAAAATAGTACGTGAAGAAAATGTCGCATTAAAATTATGGCGTGGTACGGCTATCGCAGCAGGTTTAGCTATCGTGATGATATTTGTGAATCAATTTGTGATGTTAAATAAGTTAGAACAGCAACAAATGGCATTAGAAAATGAGATTAAGCAGGTATATAAAACGGTATTTAAACCGAAAAAAATGCGCCTAAATACGCGTTTAGTTAAAAAACAGATGCAGAATCGTTTAAATGATTTACGCGGTGGGGGCAGTGATTCAGGATTCTTAGTGATGTTAAGTCAGCTGACCCCTACATTTAAACAATCACCGGATATTAAACCTATTTCAGTTCGATTTGATACGAAACAGGCAACATTACGATTGCAAGCAAGTGCGGCGGACTTTCAGGCCTTTGATCAATTCAAATCATCGTTATCGACTGAGTTTGATGTTGAACAAGGGACGTTAAGTCAACGAAATGGCCGCGTTCAGGGCACGCTGGATATTAAGGGTAAAAAATGAAGGCATATTGGCAACAATTAGAGCAAAAAGAAAAGCAGCTCATTAGTTTATTAATCGCCACATTATTGCTTGCAGGTGGTTACTGGCTGGTTTGGCAACCGTTACAAAATGATATTAGCAATACCCAACGAAAAGTTAATGTTCAAACGCAAACACTCGCCGATGTGAAAGTGATAGGGCAAAAAATTATGAATTTACAGGGAGGCCAAGTAAACCGTCCTGAAGCGGGTGATCTTAACCAGCTTGTTAGTCGTAGTGCTAAACGTCATAAGATAATGCTCACACGTATTCAAGCAAAAGCAGATAATCTGCAAGTATGGATTGATGATGTTAATTTTAATCAGCTTACCGATTGGTTAGAGCAATTGAACAAACAATACGGTATTGAAATCCAGAATATTGATCTGAGTGTGTCAGATAAAAAAGGGATGGTTAAGGTTCGCCGATTACAGTTAGGAAAAAGAGCATGAGAAATAAACTTCTAGGGCTATGTTTTGTCATGATTGCGTATGTATTCTTTCTTATCGGCACACTACCAGCTACATTAGTATTATCATATATTCCATTGCCAGCGAACTTAACGATTAGCCAAGTTGAAGGTTCGGTATGGAAAGGGGAAGCAAAACAGGTATCTTTTAATCATATAGAAGTGAAAGATGTTAGCTGGGATACATCGGTAATTGCGCTATTAACGGGATCTGCACAAGTTTACGTTGAGTTTGGTCGTGGTAAGAATAGCTTACGCGGCAGTGGTGAACTAGGCTATTCAAGTGCTGGTGTCTATGCGCAAGATTTCACCGTTACGGCAAGTTCTGAATGGTTAGTCACGGCGAGTAATATTCCATTGCCAGTGACGACCAAAGGTAGCGTTAAATTGACAATAGCAGAGATGCAGCAAGGAAACCCTTGGTGTGAACAACTTGATGGACAGCTGAGTTGGTCTAATGCAGGCATTGACTCACTGTTGGGCAATGTAGAAATTGATTCTGCTGTCGCTAATTTAACTTGTGATAAGGGGACTATTGTTGCGAATATCAAGCAGAGCTCTAATCAGCTGAAATTATCTGGTATTGCTACGTTAGAAAATCAAGGTAAATACACGTTTTCAGGCGTACTTGTACCAAGTAATGAATTACCGCAATCAATACGCAGTAATTTACGTTATGTTGGGCAAGAAAATGCCAAGGGTGAGTATAAGATTAATTACGCAGGCCGCATATAATGTTGTTATATAACGCGTACTCGTTATGACAAGGATGCAGAATTAAAATGACACATCAGAAACCTAAAATATTAAGCACGAAAATTGTCGCAGAAAGTCGACTATTTAAAATTGAGTCTGTTGCACTGCGCTTTTCTAATGGTGTTGAACGTACTTACGAAAGAATGAAAGGCGGTGGTCACGGCGCCGTTATGATGGTGCCAGTCGATGCGGATAATAATCTTATCTTGATCCGTGAATACGCTGTCGGTACTGATCGTTACGAACTTGGTTTTCCCAAGGGGGCGATCGATAAAGGTGAAACAGCATTGATTGCTGCTAATCGAGAGTTAATGGAAGAGATTGGATATGGGGCTAAAAGACTAAGCTTACTGAAAGAAGTTAACTTAGCACCGAGTTATTTTTCTGCTCGAATGCAGATTTATCTTGCACAAGATCTGTACCCTGAATCTTGTGAGGGTGATGAACCTGAGCCACTCGAAATTATAAAGTGGCCATTAGCCAGAGCAAATGAGTTACTTGATAATGATGAAATCACTGAATCACGTGCTATTTGCGCATTATTACTTGCCCTAAAACAACTAGATAAGTAATACTAAATCATTAAGCGATGGCGAGAATAAAGTAGGAAGTGCGATATGCAAATAATGACCTTAATTCCAGAGTTAAAAAAAATTGCACGCGCCACTGGTGCAGTGATTTATGATATTTATCAATCGGGTGAGTTTGAGCAAGAAGTTAAACTCGATCATACACCGGTCACCAGTGCTGATATCGCGGCCCATCACTATTTATCTAAGCAACTTGCGTTACTGACGCCTGACATTCCAATCTTATCTGAAGAAGATTGTGATATTGCCGTTGAAGAGCGTCAATCTTGGGAAACTTATTGGTTATTAGATCCGTTAGATGGCACCCAGGAGTTTATTTCTCGTAGTGGTGATTTTGCGACGATTATTGCATTGGTACACAAGAATAAACCTATCTTGGGGATGATTTACGGCCCTAAAGATGACGTTCTCTATTGGGCTGTTGACGGGGAAGGTGCATACAAAGAAACATTGGAAGGTGAAGAAAGAATCTTCAGTCATACATGTCTGCAACCTTTAACCAGTTTAAATGTGGTTGTGAGCCGCGTTCAGAACCCAGACAACATCCGTAAGTTAGTTGAAGATGATATTGACTTAGAATTACAATCTCTCGGCTCTGCGAGCTTAAAAGGTTGCTTAGTTGCAGAAGGTAAAGCGGATTGTTATATACGCTTAGGTATTACTGGTGAGTGGGATACAGCAGGTACGCAATGTATCGTGACTGAAGCGGGAGGGGCTATTCTTGATTTGAATTTAAACCCACTCTCTTATAACCAGCGCGATACATTAAAAAATCCTGACTTTATTGTACTCGGAGACCGTAATCTGACATGGTCTGAGATCTTAACGGGTTAAATAAATTAGTTTTATATCAAATAGTGAAAAGGTCAGCGTATTGCTGACCTTTTTATTATTCATTGAACCGTATGTTCGTTTATTGGAATGACGCGAATACTAGGATTAGTACTAATACTGGGCAAACAAATTTTACGTATACAGGCCAGATCTTCCAAAAGATAGAATGCTCTGTTACACCTTCTTGTTCTCTGATTTCTGCCATTAAGCCTTTACGGCTCCAAACCCAACCTGCAAAGATTGCTACGCCTAAACTAATGAGTGGTTGTGCGTATTGCGTCGTAAGTGTGATAACAAAACCAAACAGTGTTGAGAAGTTAAATACAATCACTAAGCTAAGCGCAGTGACGATCGTACCAACGATATAGGCTGCTTTCTTACGTGTCATAGATGCACGTTCTGCAAGATAACTTGTTGGTGATTCCATCATACCAATCGCCGATGTTAATGCGGCAACAAACAATAATGCAAAGAATAAAATTGAAACCGGGTATTGTGCAGCGCCCATCGTTTCAAATAATGCCGGTAATACCGTAAACACTAATGTATCAGAACTCAGTAGACTGCCGTCAGCAGCGAAGATCTCAACGCCATTATGTGAAGCCACATACATAGCAGGTAAGATCACCATACCTGCAACAAATGCGACAGCGGTATCCATCAGTGTCACTTGCGCGGCTAATTTAGCAATATTTTCTTTTTTGTTTAAGTAAGAACCGT
>Ga0209396_1003756_pt1 | contig 15115 bp, 14 predicted proteins | sample GOMGulsemesocosm_6_FD_184638 | JGI IMG/M metagenome (GOLD analysis project Ga0209396, IMG submission 184638) | Methane-oxidizing microbial communities from mesocosms in the Gulf of Mexico - GOM8C Gulf of Mexico (SPAdes) (version 2) | ecosystem: Environmental > Aquatic > Marine > Cold seeps...
TTACAAAGTGATAGAGACGCCTTAATTAATGGGTGCCTCACTTTTAATCTCTCTCTTTTAGAGCGGCGTCGAAATTGTCTAGCGCAATTACCTCGCCAGCCATCAAGTTATCAATATTAATGTCGCCAATTCGAACTCTTACTAGTCTTAACGTGGCAAAACCTACAGCCGCCGTCATCTTTCTGATCTGACGGTTTTTTCCTTCATACAAAGTAATAGAAACCCAACTAGTGGGACCGTGTCGTGGGTCTCGTATTTTACGACCGCGAGTAGGCAGTTGTGGAACAACGCCAAGCTTATGCACCTTACAAGGCAGAGTGAGATATTTAGTGCCATTAATACCAATTTCAACTCCGTTTTGTAACTGTGATACTGCTTCACTAGTTATTGTGCCATCAACTTGCACATAATATTCTTTCTCTATTCCTTTGCTTCTAACTTTGTGGCTCATCATGCCGTCTGTAGTGAGTAACAAAAGCCCTTCGGAGTCATGATCTAATCGGCCTATCGCCATTGTTTTATCGGGAAAATTATATAACTCACCTAAAAGCCGCTTTTTCTTGCGAGACTCAGGTACAAACTGACTTAAATACCCATGTGGCTTGAATATTTTGAAATGTTGATGATTGTCACTTGGCTCAGCGAGCTCTTTTAAACAAGGTTGATTTATAGTTGGCATAAAAGAAGGTTATTCAAGAAAGGTTGAGATGTACCCCATTGTACTCTTTGTCTGAATTAAAGACAGTGGCGGCACTATTAAAGCGTGAAACCGAAGTCTCGTTTACCCTTCATTATTGACAATAAAAATGCCTCAAATACATTGAGGCATTTTATTAAGTCAGTATTACTTATTTCAAGAACATGTTTCATCTGCAATGAGCAAACTCAAATAATAAGAGATTAGAGTGCCACTATAAGTTAACAAGTAATCAGCGCCATTTTGCGAAGTAATTTTCTTACCTGTTTGCGCATTTACTTGGTGATTAAATGCTTCAAGTTGATTAACTGCCGCGCAAGTATTACCTTTATTTATTGATTTTTCAGCATTTTCAATCTTAGATAATAAACTTTTTTTCAGCTGATTAGCGATATCTCCTGAATCCACTAAATCAGAAACCATGCTAGATAATCCATCGAAAGAATCGATACAGCCATCATTATCTGAGTCAAAACCAATCGAACTTATCATTGGGCAGGCATCATCTTCATCAAAAATTCCATCACCATCTTGGTCAAGATTACTTTTTAAGATGAGTGCATAACCTGAGAAGTGCTCTAACAACGTAGTGCAAGTTGCAACAAATATACTTATCGGTTGCTCTACAACATTACACACAGTGCCCGGGAGCTCGACATAGCCGTCTTCCGAGTTAATGACGTTATCAAAGTTAGTATCTTCATGTCGATAAATACTAATCATTGTTCGTTCGTCCTCTGTTAAGGCTGATACGTCAATATTTAGAGTCAGTTGCACAGCAGAATCAAACGTTGTGCCATCAGGTGAAAAATCATAAATAGCTAATGCAGTATCTGGTGTATCGCTATCACCAATAAAAATTTCTGGATTCGTTATCTCCTCCTGCGTAACTAAAACCACGACATCTTCACTCACCGCACCAGCAGTAAAATCTAGTTCAACTTCACCATCATCGGTTGACACCACCCCACCAGCATTAGCTGTAACCTCACCTATTCCATCTGGAACTTCTCCCCAAGCACTTGGTGTCGTTAATGGTAAGTCATCATTATTGAGACTGCGATGATTAAGCCGACTAGCATCACAGAAGCCATCTAGATTGGTATCACTACAACCTTCACCGGGCGAGTCGAATTGATCATAATAGTTACCTCCAATAGGAGCTGATAAATTAAACTTGTTATTAACTCTATACCCTCCATAAATCTCAATATCTGGGGCATTTCCAATAAAATTATTACTGTGAACAGTATTCCACTGCCCATAAAAATGAAGGTATACACCAAAGTAAAAAGTTGAAATAGTATTGAAATTAATAGTATTGGAGTTAGAAGTAGAGCTAAACACATTTACACCACTGTTGCCATTAAAGCCAGGAATAACGCCACCAGCTACAATCCCGTAGGATGAAATAGTATTACCTTTAATAACATTAGAAGAACCATCTATGGTAATGCCGTTATATTTCGCTGTTATAATCGAGTTTATTACACTGCCGCCGTTTGCCCAATTAATTTGAACTCCTGTTGCAACATTCGCTATAACAACGTTTGAGATATTAATATTCTCATATACCCAGACCTGGATACCAACGCCAGTTGGCTCAATGCCTTGTCTTAAAACATTTATATTTTTTAGAGTCACATTATCTTTTTGTAGATTAATAGAATTGTTTATATCATCTAAAAAAATGGTATTCCCAGCACCATCTAACGTTATTCCTTCACCCTGAATTATGACTGTACCCACATAGCTCTGCGTCATCGTACAAGTCTTGGTATTAGCGTTCCAGTTTCCAGGTAAGTCTCCACAGCCATTAAAACCGTTTAACGCCGTAGCTGCTATGCCTATTGGTACATAGACACTTGACAATATCGCCACCGCAAATATGAATTTAAAGACTTTAAAATTAGTTAAGCGTTTAAGCATAAAATCTAACAATTTTATTGTGTTGAATGATTCCATCACATACTCCAATTGACAACTGATTAATTAACGTTCAATTTACTACTTTAGTAGTATGTGGTAGTCACAGAGTGTGATCAACTGATTTGGGATGTTTTGAAGTAAATAGAAAGGGAGGAATGATAGATACTAAAAATTTAGTTTGTAAAAACAGCCTAAATTTATGAGTTCTAATATTTTATTGAGTGACTTAATCGGTCATGAAGAAGTTGCCCCCATAAAATTCAGACGGCTAAACTGCCTCCATTATTTAATTAAGACGTACTCGTTGCGAATTATTATTGTTAATCCATTGGTTTTATTGACTATTTTTTTGTTGTTTTAAAAACACAAAAAAACTAACCAATTGTTTTTATTACGTTAATCTTTTTGGTTCGGTTTATGCTAATGCACCTTAGTTCTTGAAGTTATTAGAACAAGCATGAATAAAATTTTAAAGCCTATCAAGCTTTAATCTTGCAATTGATAACTGGCCTGTTGTTATTAAAAACCTCTTAAGCTCCACAAATCATAATTTATAGATATGGATAGACATGAATAAATATATTAAAGCACTGAAAATATTTGGATTTACAGCCGTGATGCTTTGCTCCGTAAACCATGTTAATGCGAGTCAAACTAAACACAAAAAAAATGCGAATGAAATCGACCTCATCATACAAGCGAATGGCGTACAGATTGGTGGAACCTTGACTATTCCAACTCACCAGAAGCTGGGTTCACTCGTTATTATGAACACCGGTAGTGGACCACAAGATAGAGATGAAACCCTTGATGGTTTTAAAGTATTTAAAGCTATTGCCAAGCACCTTGGTTCACAAGGAATAGCCTCTTTCCGTTTTGATGATAGGGGTGTTGGAAAAAGTACAGGTAAATTTTCGACGAGTACACTCGAACAACATTCCGACGATGTGAAGAGAATTATGGCTTTTTTTAAATCACATGAAGAGCTCTCTTTTAAGGATTTCATTCTCTTTGGGCATAGCCAAGGAGGGATAGTTTCAGCAAATGTTGCTGTTGGAAACCAGAACGTTAAAAAAGTGATATTAATGGGAGCCCCTTCCGTTCCCCTGATTGACCTTGTTCTTTACCAAGTTAGACAAGAATACATTGCTACAAACCTTGAGCGATCGCTTATTGAAGCAGATGTTTCTGCTCACAATCGGTTAATGCGAGCAATTAAGGATAACAAAAATATTGAGCAGGCTGTTGAAAAATTTAAACAAAACACTAAAACTATTTTGGCTAAGCTCCCAAGAACTAAACATAAAACAACTGCCGAAATAGAAAAGATGGCAAGTGAAAAAGCTGATGAATTTGAAGTTATTTACGCTTTACCTTCTCTCACGTCTTTTCTTTATCACGAAACGTCTAAAAATTATGAAAAATTACAGGTGCCAGTTTTAGGGCTATTTGGCGGTAAGGATTTAATGGTTACTATTGACCAAAATAAAGACCTTATGGAAAATGCGCTCCTTAAATCTGAAGCCATATTCCATTTTAAAACTTTTAATGATGCAAATCATTATTTCCAAAAGGCAAATACCGGACTTAGTGATGAGTACGGTACATTAGACCCAGAATTTGTTGATGGTTTTTTAAACTCAATATCCACTTGGATTCTTGATAATTAATATTCTGACAAGACAACATTCTAGACAGCCATTACTTTTAATGGCTAAAGCAGCGATAACCTTCATTGTTTGATGTAGGTTATCTCTTAAAACCCGCTGCATCAACAACCTAATTTGTACCCTCATGAGGGCCATAGTTTGTTATTTTTCTAGCAGCAAATCTTCATAATTGAATGCTCTATTTCTACCAAGCTCTTTAGCTTTGTACATTGCCGTATCTGCCTGTTGTAAGAGTTCACTGATGCTATTAGATAACACACTCGATGACACGCCAAAGCTCATAGTGAGTATATTCAAATCGTCTGTTCTGTATTCATGTGGCAGCAGTTCATTATTGAGCCTTTCTTTGATGACACTGATAACTTTCAAGGCTCCCTGAATATTTGTTTCAGGCAGGATGACCAGAAACTCTTCACCGCCATAGCGGATAGCTATATCGCTCCCTTGCCTAATATTATCTGTAATGATGTTAGAAATATCCCTTAGGGCTTTATCACCTTGTTGATGACCATAACCATCATTAAATGGTTTAAAGTAATCTATATCCATGAAAATTACAGAAAATTCTATTTTTTCATTCAAACTAGATTTCCATAATTTCTTTAAAGCTAACCTCATCCCCCTACGATTAACTAAACCTGTCAATGCATCCGTTTGAGTGAGTATCGACAATTGCTCATTTGCCTCATCTAATTTCAGCTTAATTTTAAATATGCGTGCCATTGCTTTTAGCTTTGAAATTAATACGACCTCACTTATCGGTTTGTGGATATAGTCGTCGCCACCAGATTCTATCCCTTCGGCAAGATACTTTTCTTGTGTTTTAGACGTCAAAAATATGATGGGGATCCACTCTTTATGATCCTTTCTAATTAACCTCGTCAGCTCAAATCCATTCATTATAGGCATTTCAACATCCATCAAGATCAAATCAACAGTCTTAGATTCTAAGATTTTCAGGGCTTGTGTTGCATTTTTTGCAGGCAATGGAGTATAGCCTTCATTAGAGACGTACTCAGTTATCAAGCTTCTCATTAATTCAGAATCATCAACTAACAAAATATTCAAAATATCTATCCTTAAATTTGGCTTCAGCGTCTCCTTAATCAAGATGACAATGATTTAAGCAAAGCTCGTTAAAACTAGACAACCATAACATTTAAACGTTTGATTAACGTCATAAAGTCATGAATTAATAGCCTTCACTTTAAATCAATAACAGTGCGCGCTGGTTGTTCTTTTAATTGACGATAAGGTTCCATCATTGGATGTGTATCAAAATGACGCTTAAAGGCTCCCGTCCCTTCTAAATTTTCTAGGCCTTGGGAGATGCGATCAAACAATCTCTTATTAGTAGCTTTAACTAAGTATTGCGTACGTACAGGTACTGTAAACATATACTTATTTTCAACTGCCAGCTTTGGGTAATTTTTTAAATGTAACATCACGCCATAAGCCATGATCGGAATAAAGTCGATGCGTTTAAGTTCCAACATCTTGTATAGCATTTTTAAGCTATTTGCTTTGGTGACTTTATAGCCGTGCTGATGAAAAATGTCCTGTGATACATTTTTAGACAAACGGCCCAACTTAATAGACTTTAGATCGGCTTGGATTAATTTATCAAAGCGAGGTTGTTCACCTTGTCGAATGATTCCAATCACCTGATTTTCATGGCCACGAAATAGGGATGTTTCAACAGCTTTTATTTTTCCGGCATATTTAGGGGGAATTGTGCCTCCCCATATCACATCGATGCGCTGTCCCTGGGCAAGATTGTCTATTAATCGCCTTGCCTGCATCGTCACTTTAGCGGGCCGCAATTCATATTCGCCGAACTCTTCTTTAGTCGACTCCAGCACTAATTTTAACAAACTTAGCGCATATGATTTTTTCTCATATTCCACGGGGTTAAAGTTATGTTTGCGCCCTTTTTTATATCGCACAACATCCTTGGCAGACACGGGAAAAGCGATTGAAACAACGAATGTTGTCAACACGAAGAAACTAAATGCTGTGCGTGCAATACCCATAATCATTTCTTCTGTGTTGATTCTTCCCCAAGGGATGTATAACACCTTTTGGAAAATTATTTATCCATACTACAACCTACCAAACGATGGTAATTTATCAAGTTATTTTATATCGCGTCATAATTGAAGAATAATACTTGATATGAACAACACTAATAACAATTTTTGTCTATTTTTATATACCGTTATTAGTTTTAGAAAGGCTTAAGATTGAATAGCTTAGAAAAGAAATGAAAGCATTGAACATGAAGAAAACAATGCTAGGGAACTCAATTACGAAAACGTACCCATTCTCTCTAGCAGCGACATTAAATATCGATGAGACATATCGTAACTTTTAGGCAGGAATACAAACACAATGTGACAGAACCAATAAGTGAATAGGACACTCAATACAAAAGCTGTTATACCTGAGGATTTTGCTCTTTCGATAATGCCATTTTTATTGATTTCACAAGCATAAAAAACGTTTACTAATGTGGCAATCCAAAAGCCCCAGGTCCACCCTGAAATAGATTTTTCTAGATCGACAAAGACACCAGAGTGTTGAATGATTGCGAGAATAACTCCAATAAACGCCCACCCTTTCACTAAGGTGCGCTGTTTAGCCTCTGATACCCTAACGCGTTTTTTAAACAAGCTATGCCATGTGAAGAAGTAGATAATTGCAAAGCTGATGAAAAATTGAAGTTCAACAATATCAATCCAATATATAGCACCAAATAACACGAATAAACAGATTGTAGCCATGGGTACAACGCACAATGCCATCAAAATAAATGGAATTGTGAGCGCAGTACCAATGACATGAAAGTCCCAAAGATGATGTGCCAAAAATGCAATCACAAAACTCATGACCGTTAACGCAGCAACAGGAGGATTCGCCGCAAACTGACCACCTATAACGGTGCTAGAAACGTCACCTGCTGTACCTAAATTTCGCTCTATACTCATCAATCTCTTTCCTTTAATAAACGCTATTCATTAGCTTGCTCGACATATGCTTGAGCAAACTTTTTGAATAACGTTTCATGTTTTTTTTCGACACCTTGGTAAAAATAAATTAGTGTTGAACGGCACTGTTAATGATGGGTTGTAGTGATAATGAAAGCTTATTGCGCAGCTCTTTATTGGAGGTTGTTTTTAGTCCTTGCGTGCCAGTTATCCATTGAACATTGCTCTTTTGTTCCCACAAAAGGTTACCGTTTTCACTTGAAATAAAGTCGACACCAGCAATCATTTCAACGGTTAATGAACCGCTCATTATTAATTGCCCCATGCCTTTAAATTGATTACCTAAGCTAGTCATATCCCCTGCGGCTTCCAGACCAAAATTGACCACTGCACCTGCGCCTAATTTTTTTCCCAACTTGGCAAGTGCTAACTCAAGCTCTTCTTCATCAATGATTGTAAGATCTAGTTCAACATCCGCGACTACCATTTCTTTCCTAAACTCTTTTGCCGAAATGACGCGATACTTTCCCGTTTTTTTGAGTAAGGTTTCTAATTCTTTGATGGCGGCTTTATATAACCTTTTATTATCTGCCGGAAACTCTGAGCCCATTTGGCTGCTGATATCAGCGATAACGACTGTGGATAGACTATTGAAGGATTCAAATTTCAATGGCTGTGCAATGGTATTGGCCTGCGTCGTTTTAAAATCAAATTTTGCTGCATCTGCACGCATTCCAACAATGCTTCCACAACCAGACAGTGTGGACAGAGCGATAAGTGACGCTATCAGTGCTTTTTTCATAATATTTCCCATCAAAATAGTTTATAGAGTTGTTCTTGATGGGAATTTAGTTAAAAAAGTGCTGTTATTCTAATGACGTAAAAAATAATAATAACCACATGTTTATTTGAATTTTATTTTCACTGGGCGCTTTAACGAACCAAGCACAAGACTGATTGACTCTATAATCGTTGTTTTATCCAAGCTTTAGCAAAGCGAATGTCATTTTCTACAGTGCGGGTTGAAACACTTTGCAAGCGTGCTATTTCTTTGTTCGAACGCTCAGCATAATACCGTAACTCTAATGTTTCCGCCTGGCGGGGAAATTCAGTGCTTAGGGCTTCAATGTGCAAGGCTAAGGAAGAAAGTTCAGAAGAATCATCAATGGCGTGCCCAGTTTGTAACAGTGCTTCTGGTGATGTTAGGCGTGTATGGTCAGGGTTTCTCGAGCGGGTTTCAACTAACCTACGGTAATTATCAATAAATGCATTTCTTACTGTCGCATTTAAATAACTATAAAACTCTCTTAAGGTATCTATGGGTAACCTTGACTCCGCGTTCGTTAAACGGATATAAACATCATGAGCCAAGTCTGTGGCCGATTGCGATAAAATAGCAGTATTGGCATTACTCGGCATTTTTTCACGATGCGTCTGTGCAAGCGCTTTAATTTTTTGGTAGGCAATCCCCATTAATATTTGGGTGGCCTCAGGCTCTTTATTTTGCCAGCCTTGTATTAACTCAATCAATTCAGTTTCTTTCATAAATTTTACTTATTAATTCTATTAAATACTTCTTGGGCAGATAGCACCGTTAGGCTTCCTGTTAACTGTAAGGTATCAGCCCAAATTTGATTATTAATGACAACGGGCTCTTTAACCTGATTATGCCCATGAAAAACAGCATCTATTCCTGTGATTGGCATCTTATCTTTGCTTTGAAAATTTTGCCGCTGCCAAATCACATATAATAAATCCTCCAAGGATAAATCAGACACGCTATGCCAGCTTTCAGGACAATTAGCATGAGCTATTCCAATCACACCATATTGTGTTTTTACTGACATGGTTAACGGCATCATAATGCGAACAAGGTGTGCCCAAGAGAATAGCTGACTTGGTGTATCAAGCCATTTATTGATCCATTGACCACCATTTTCTAATAGAAACTGACGACATAAAGGATTACTAACCGCTTGTAAGAACAAATGTTCATGATTACCAAGTACGGAGTTGAACCAAGGCTCGATGAGCAATTCAAGGCATTTCTCAGACTCGTCCCCCCGGTCAATCACATCACCGACAGCAAATAATCTATCACTAGAGAAATTGAAATTAATTGCCTGTAACGTTGCAAACAGTAATCGGTATTGACCATGTATATCACCGATAAAATAATCTTTACCCTGTGAATTGATGTCATGTTGTTTAGTGTTTTTAATCTTTAATAGCTGCAAACCGATAGTCCCCTCCTTACGTTTCCAGCCCAATTATGCTCAATAATCAAGCGCAGCATAAGCTACGTAAAAAGTGCTAATAACCACAGTCATACCAATTAACCTGTGGCGATTATATTTTGCTGTTGATGTCTCGCCAAGCATTAAAAATAAAATTGGCTAGATGCTCATCTTTCACAAAAATTGATGGCACATTAGCCTCATTATTTTTAACGATAATAAGATCGTCATTATGCGCAGTTTTGATCAGTGTTAGTGATGATTTTGGGGTAGAAAAGTCGAGTGTTAATTGTTCGGCCTTTATATGCCAACGGGTTTTCAGTTGATTTCCTGCATTAGTTAGATCAGCCACAGATTGTGTAAAGTCAATTCGTACCATCGCTGGCTGCACAGTATGATTAGGACGGTGTGAATTATCGAAAATATGATACCAAGTGCTGTTAACTAACTCAGCTTCACGCCAATTTTCATTATTATCACCGTTTAGAAAATTTTTATGTGCCATTATCGTCAAGTCGCCATCTACGGTAGGAACTGACAAACCCAACGTTTTCTCATCCACATAAAGAATGCTGTCCCCTTCTGCGCCCTCACCAAAGTCCATGGTTAAAGTATTCCCATCGACTTGATATAAGCCAGCATGTCCTTGAGACTTAATAACTCCACCAGCAAATGCAGCGTAATTATTGTGCTCATAATCCATATGTTCCTGATGAGTACTCGACCAATAGAGACCTGAATATTCTAAAAACTTAATGATGCGTTGTGCATCAGGCAATTTAATGGGGGCTGTATTTGTTTTTTTATCTTCCCTACTCAAATATTGCTTAATGGATTGTTTAAGCTTGTCAACTTGGCCAACATCAGCCGATGATGTGCTAGGTTCAAAAGCTGGATAATATGCAGAAGAGTCGCTTACTGCTTGACCAGCATGATTATATTTCATTGAAAAAACGAGTTCGACCCTTTGCTTGTTTGTTAATGCTTGCCAATAGGACTCTTTGATTTCTTGCAACAATTGACTATGAAATTCGAATACCGCCTGATTATTATTTTTACTTCGATGGTAAGTAGAATTAATAAAGAAATGATAAAACATCGCTTGAGAAGCGGTTAATGGCAGCAATGAATTGGCGTTAAATTGCAGCCTATCTTTTAATGGGCGTAAAGTTGCCTCAATAAGCGAGAACCTCTGTGTCTTTATCAGCAACTTAATTAATTTAGAGCCCGCATCAAAGGCCACATCTTTATCCGCTAATAAATCAAATCTAGTAATAATTTTTCTAAATAAAACTTCTGCCTTGGCATTTTTATCACGGCTCTCATAATTATTAGCCAGGGACATCTCAACATCTGATTTTGCGTTGTAATCTAGATCTAAAACCAGTGAGAATTTTTCTAACATCACATCAGTTTGATATTTTTCATGCTGTAAATCATTGTGTTGGTTAAACAAATTGATGATTAATAGACTGCAAACAACCATAAAGACTACACCGCTTGTGACAGCTATTGGGTAACGTTTAAGAGCAAACTTTCTAAGACGATATAGATGATTAGCACGATAAGCATCAGCTACATAACCCCTAAGATATAATTGAATATCACTACGCATTTCAGACACAGACGCATAACGGTTTGTCACTGAATGCGCCGTGGCTCTTAGAACGATTGCTTCTAGCTCACTTAAATATTGAAAACGCCTATTTGGCGAATGCGCAATTAAAGCGGCTAATATTTTCCCCAATGCATATACATCACTATAAACAGTTGGTTTATCGCCGTTTGTGAGTTCCGGGCTGGCATATTGAGTGGTCATCGCATGAAAGGGAATTCTTTCTTGGTTAGTTACTAAGGCGTTTTGTTCATTGATTAGGTGCGAGATACCAAAATCCAATACCTTAATTTGGCCATTATTTTTAAGCAGAATATTTGCCGGTTTTAAGTCCCCATGCACGACGTGTTTTTGATGCGCAAAATTAACGGCTTCACACAGATCTATAAACTTGTTTAATTTATCAGTTATTGAATTGCCGCCATGATCAAAAAAGTGATCAACAGATTGCCCTTCTATGTACTCCATAACAATGAAATGAGTGCCTTCATCAGTGATGCCAGCATCAAAAACCGAGCATATATTATTATGACTGAGCTTAGCCATAAAGTTCGCTTCGGTATTTAAATGCTGGGCATCAAAAAAATGGTATAAATGCGGCGAAATGATTTTAATCGCAACGGTTTGATCAAAGCTGCCATCTATACGCTGGGCTTGAAAGACAGTACCCATGCCGCCATTGCCTAAACAGTTTGTCAGCCGGAAAACAGAAACGACATCACCAATCTTTGGGCTATGCTGGTGAAACTGCTCAACATCATTTTTAACATTACCCGATAATGTGAAACCATCAACATCAGCGTTAATTAAGGCCATTACACGTTCAATAATATTTTCATCAGCGCATTGGGCCTGTAAAAAATCAGCCCTGTCCCCCTCTGGCAGCGCCATGGAGCGTGTAAATAAATCGTAAATCATAAGCGATTTTTAGCTTCCTTAACCTGTGTTAATGAGCGTTTGTTTAAAAAAAATTATGCTCTCAGGAATATTTTAATAATTCTATCTAAGCACTATATGACTGCATCTGTAACGGAATACTGCAAAGTTAACACACTTAATATCCAGTCATGATAATATGAAATTCTTACTTGATAAGCCGTTGTGCCATATAAACCACCTTTGAAAGAAGCCAGATCACCCCGCCAAACCTGCCAACTTGATAAACCAACAAGATAAGGCACATCATTTTTAAATATTACAGAAGCACCGCCACTATCTCCTGAACCATGCATACCTTCAAGTGCTAACGCATTGGCTGGCTCATCAAATTTAAAAGTTAACCAATGATCATTTGCGGTCTCCATAATGTTATAAAATTGATTCAATTGTCGGAGTGGCTTAGTGTCAGGGTTTTCACCTGTCTGCCCATTGCCTGTTGCTCCTCGGCCAAATACAGTAATTTTTTTTCCTTTCTCTTTATCATTAGCATAAATTTTAATTGGTTTTATATTGATAACTGGTGACGATAATTTAATTAATGCAATATCACTTCTTGCTTGCAAGAAATTCATTAATGGCTCAGCGTCACCGACAAATAAAGCTTTCTTAGGCTCAGTAAAGTTTGAATGCTTATGAACACTTTCAATTTCATAGTCCTTTGAGCCAATTGTTAACGATTTTCCGACGTAGTCGTAAAAGATGGTATGAGCTACGGTTACAACCCATTGTGGATGGATTAATACACCATGCCCCTCGTGAGGCATATCAATTAGATATTCAGGTGGTTTGTTTAAAGCATAACTCTCTGAAGGAATGTCATGGCGTTTGACAACGGCGTGACTCCCTATCGAAAAGAAAAATAAGAATAAGAATAAGATTGATAAAGATCTCATGTCATGTCCATTTATATTGGTGATAGCCACTATTGTAATTTGAAAGGTATTGTTTTATCGGATAACACAAAGGTAACCCATTTTCGCTTTACTAACTCCCTGTAAAATAATATGTAAACGATAAAAGTGCAAGTCATGTAACATAGATTCTATCACCCAAAGCATTGCTCATAATCTGTAACAGTTAATATGTCTCCACCTTAAATAAGCGTTATAACATAACAATTAAAACTTCCTTACATTTTAGTTATGTTATAACATAACCAAAAATAAACTCACGTAAGGAAAAATATGAAACCTAATATTCACCCACAATACCGAAAAGTGTTGTTTCACGATGTCTCCGCTGATTCATTCTTCTTAGTCGGTTCAACCATTAAAACGGCCCAAGATTATCAATGGACTGATGGTCAAACTTACCCTTATGTAACACTTGATGTCTCTAGCGACTCTCATCCCTTTTACACAGGACAACAAAAACAAGCGAGCTCTGAAGGTCGTGTTGCAGGATTCAGTCAACGTTTTGGCAAGATTTTTTCTAAAAAGAAGGTGTCATCATGAAAGTGCTCTCCTCGTTAAAATCAGCAAAAGCACGCCATCCTAAGTGTCAAATTGTACGTCGCCGAGGCAAGTTATTTGTCATCTGTAAGGAGAATCCACGACTTAAGGCTAGGCAGCGATAATCTCGCTGACAAGATAACAGGAAGTTAACCATGAAAAAATATCCACTATCACTATTGTTCGCTGGTGTAATTATGTGCTTTGGCTCCCCAGTGAGGGCAAGCGATCAAAGCTCGCAGGATTTCACGCAGCAATACTTTGTCAATTATTCCGCCCAAACGGCCTATGACATGAGCAAAGTGATTCCTGGTTTCCAAGCTGATTACGGACAATCTGTGCGAGGATTTTCTGGAGGTGGTGGCAATATTTTGATTGACGGTAAAAGGCCGTCAGTCAAGTCAGGTAACCTGAGTGATATTCTTAAAAATATTCCCGCGGCAGATGTATTAAAAATTCAATTATGGATTGGCAGTGCTGGCGTTGGCGATGCCGCTCAACAAAGCAGTGTAATCAATATTGTACGCTTAAAAAAAACCTCAAGTTTACGTCTTGAAACGACGGCTAACTATGTTGACCAAGGCGCAGTTCGACCTAAAGTACTTATCAATTACAGTAGTTTTTGGGACAACTGGACCTATCAAATTAACAGCCTGTATAACGCAAAAAAAACACCAACGATATCTACCGTTGATGAATTTTCACAAGCTGGCACAACCACAAATACTTATCATCAGACTCAAGTGGCGGCGCTCGATGAATATACGTTAACCACCAATGCAACCCATCATGGCCTCGATAACCAACTCGATTTGTATAACACGTTAAAATGGAGTCGCTATCACCCCATCACTAGCAGGCGATTGGGAGATAACAGTTCCCCCTTCTTTCATAACGACCGTGAAAGTAAATATGTCATGGCTGAGCTGGGCGCTGATTATAACTATTCAATGTCTAATGATTGGAAAGCTCGGTGGCAAGGCATATTTTTGATCAACCAATGGGATGTTAATCGTCAGACACTAGAGTTTTCGCAACAACTTCAAGATGAGTCACCTAAGACACAATATGATTATGTGTTTGATCGCCTCAAAACAGAGTCGATATTAAGAGGGACTTGGCAAAATTCAACACTATTTCTTAGCCCTGAATTTGGGTTAGAAGTTGCCCATAATCAAAGTGAATTTACCACTGATTATAGTAAGTTTGAGAATGAGGTAACAACACAAATACCTCTAACTGCAGCCAATGTTACTGTGGCAGAGTTACGCAGCGAGATGTTTGTGCGAGGATCTCATTCATTGTCGTCACATTTAACATTGAATTTTTCCTTAGCCGCTGAGTACTCTAAATTAACGGTGACCGGAGATGCACAAAATGAAGACAATTATGCTTTTTTTAAGCCTAGCCTGTCACTTGTCTACGCGCCTAATGATCGCTGGACCTGGGAAACACAGCTCACTAAAAGTGCAGGCCAATTAGACTTTAGGCTCTTTGCCGCTCAGTCCAACCAAATTGATAACCGCAATGTGGCGGGAAACCCTGCACTAAAACCAGATAGTAAAGTGAGATTAAATTCCAAATTCAATG
>Ga0209396_1003757_pt1 | contig 15114 bp, 8 predicted proteins | sample GOMGulsemesocosm_6_FD_184638 | JGI IMG/M metagenome (GOLD analysis project Ga0209396, IMG submission 184638) | Methane-oxidizing microbial communities from mesocosms in the Gulf of Mexico - GOM8C Gulf of Mexico (SPAdes) (version 2) | ecosystem: Environmental > Aquatic > Marine > Cold seeps...
ACCCAATTGACGGAACATCAAACTTCGTTAAGGGTATTCCACATTTCGCAGTTTCTATTGCACTAAAAGTTAAAGGTCGTTTAGACCAAGCCGTTATTTATGATCCAATTCGTGGTGAAGTATTTACCGGTTCTCGTGGTCAAGGCGCACAATTAAACAGTAAACGTTTACGTGTTTCAAAAGCAAATGAGCTTATGGGCACTATTGTCGCTACTAGCTTCCCTTGTAAGCATAAACATCATTTAGAAGCTTACACTAAAAGCTTCCAAGCATTATTTACTCAAACTGCTGATATGCGTAGCTCAGGCTGTACAGCACTAGATTTAGCTTATGTTGCTGCTGGTCGTGTTGATGCGTTCTATGCTATTGGAACTAAGCCTTGGGAAACTATCGCTGGTCAACTTATCGTTAAAGAAGCAGGCGGTCTATTAATGGATTTTGCAGGCGGAAATAACTACACTGAAAGTGGTAACTTAATTTGCGGTTTCCCTAAATTATCACAAGCTATCGTTAAAGAAATTCGTCCTCATTTAACTGATACATTATTACGTTAATAAGTAACAAAATGAATAATCAGTAAAGTAAATTAAAAAAGGGAAGCAATAGCTTCCCTTTTTCATTTAACTTAGTTGCAGCCAAAAGCTATTTCTTTTGGATGAAAGTTACTAGCAATATCTAACATTTTCTCTTTAATTACATTTTCATCAAGCTCACTAAATTCTAGTTCTTTTTTGTCAGATGGGCTGAAGTCTTTTGGCATTAATTTGACAATATATTGCTTAAACTCCTTATTAACAATAGACATTCCTGTTTGTTTTAGAATATTTGCATATGAAGAGGGGACACAGACAGGTTCATTAAATTGAGTTGGTAAACTAGGTCCAAATACAGAAGTTTTCTCAATAACTTCCCATTTATATTTATGACTGAATGGTGTAAGTATTTTTAAGATATTTTCTACCAAAGGTAGATTTATTGGTGAATACACCTTATGTTCTGGCATCAGAAGAGAACATTTCATGAAAGTTTTCTGAGGCACAAAACCTTTACTATCCGAGGTACACCCTATTTCTATAATTGCACTGCAGTTAGAATTTAAAATTTTGTCTAACAGTATTTCTTGCTCTGGAGTTTGCAAAAAATTAAGAACAGAGAAACAATGAATAAATTCGTAATCATTAAAGTCTTCAATTTCTAATTTTTGAACATCATATAAGTCAAATTTCTCTGTGCCATAATTAGCCATAGCAGTCAAAATCTGATTTCGAGATAAGTCTATACCACGATATTTCACTTCCCTTTGAAGATAACCATTTAATAAGTGATAAAATGAACCCGCACCACATCCTATATCAAATACAGAAGTGATTTTTTTTTGAAAAATATAATCTAGGCATTGTAAATCCAAGGTTGAGGTATATGTAGATAGCTTATAATCACCTCCTTTTTCTCGTAACTTTAATACCTCACATATATCGTACAAGTATGCTACATTCCCATACTCATACCATGAGTTGCCAAACTCTATGGCATCATGAAAAGCACGGTACAAACGAATCCAGTATGGCTCTGTAGAATCCAACTCCAAAAACTCATTGCAATTCACTATTTCATGTTCGTTAGTTTCACTAGATATATGTGCATGATAACCGTCAGGAGTCTCAGTTAGGAATATTAGAGCGTCAGGAAAATTATCCAATAGATTCTTTGTACCGCGACCTATCGCCTGCACCTCAGATATCAACTCTTGGGATTGACACACAATATGCATTTTAATTAAATCAGCTTTGTAAAAGTAGTTAAGATACTGCTTAACTACTTCAAGACTCTTCTCTTTATTCAATTCATCAATATAAATAAATGAACAAAAATAATGACCGTCTAATTTCATATTGGTAGTTACAGTTCCCAGTTTCCCTATTTGCATATTATTCATCCATTTGATTAATTTTTAACTTTAGCCTTCTTCCACAACCCAACAGCGCTATGCTTAACAACCAATATAAACTACCACCACTACTTTCTTTTTCAGGCTCGGGCTCAGGTTCTGGCGTTACAGTACCCTTCTCTGACACTGTAACTTTTACTACACCGCTAGCTTGAGCATTAAAAGAGTCTTTAATTAAATAATTAATTTCATCGATTCCAGTAAAGTTACTATTTGGAATATACGTTAAGCTATTATCTGCATTAATTGCCACACTGCCATTATTAGCAACCCCAGAGACAAGGTTTAATTTATCACCTTCAGGGTCGCTGTCATTTTCAAGTACCTTAATGGTCACTGATTCCCCTTTAAATGTTGTAGCTGTATCATCAATCGCCAAGGGGGTTTTATTAGCAATCACATCAATTGTCACTTCTGCAAAGGCAGCACCACCTTTACCATCCGAAATTGCATAAACGACGATTTCAGTACCTACAAAATCATCCATAGGTTTATAATTCAATTGATTTTCAATTATAGAAACGTCACCTAACACAGCATTGGCAGGGTTTATAATTAAAGCATCATTATCTCTATCAGTATCATTGGCTAATACATCTATCGTGATAACTGTATTAACTCTAGTTTGAGCGATATCATCTACAGCAACAGGCTGATGATTGCCATCATAAATAACCGCAACACCACTGGGGTCAACAATAGTGCCATTAACTGATTGATCAATATCATTAGGACCACCATCTGATATTTGAACTTGCACACACCAATAACCTGCGTTCAATCCTAACTCCCAAACTTCGGCTCCAGGAGGTGGACAATAGCCATAATCGCCGGCTGCTGAAAACACTTTATCTTGACTGGTTAATACAAAGTTTTGCCAATCACCGCTTACAGTTTGTTTACGATATAAAGCATTGGTAGGAATTGGGGTTAATTGTGGAAATACAATTTTATAGCTTTGCTCGGTAGGTGACAAACCTTCAATAATAAAGTCATAAACACCACCTGTATTTAAGGCATCAATATCATCAACAGCACCATTTTCGACTAAAGCACCTGTGATATTACCATCTATTGCTTTATCACCTAAACGTAAGCACCCAGCTCCTTCTCCTTCGATTAAAAAGCGATTTGTAGAATCAAGCCTTGATGGCAAAATATTACATTCACCAATGGAATCTAAGTAATCAGCAATACCGTCATTATCACTATCACTTAACCCTTCAACATTATCGGGAATCCCATCAGAATCTGTGTCTGAACTACCCAAGTTTTCAGCATTTTGTTTTAATTTAACTGTAACTTGTTTTGTTACAATAGTTTCTTGCGTACTTACCTCTATTAAAGCTAAATTTAATTGGTAGATTCGCGTATTCAATTGACTAGGATCAAAACTAAAAGTTAAATCAGAATTATCTATATCAGTTAATAACAATTCAGTATTAGTCCAATTATATTGATACTGTTTATTATGATCAGGATGTTTAACTTCAGCGCTTATAACAACTATCCCATCTTCTTTATTCACAATTACGCTTTGTGTACTTCCCTGCTCAACTTTAAGGTTAACCAAGGGCAAAACATCATCTTCAGAAATAATTACAGTATGTGTTGATTGCTCACTAAGATTAACACCATTGCCCAACGAAATAATAACAGTCTCATTACCTTCAGTTATCTCATCTTCAAAAATATTAAATGATATTTTGCCAACAGTACCTGACTTTATAAATAAAGTGCCATTAGCTAAATCATGATCGACATAAGTTTCAGCCGTACCGCTAACTTTATAGGGAATTGCTAATGGGTAACTAGGTGATAATCCATTAAGCTTCACCTCAACTGTAACCGCAAAGCCTTCTAGTGCATTTTGTTCGCTAGATATTGAAATTAAAGGCGCTACATTCACTTTTTGGCTGGTGACGGCTATTTGATTATTGTCATCAACAGTTTGCCAAAAAACGGTGTTAACACCCGACTTAAAGAAAACATTTTTATCTTTTAATGTAACAGGCAAGGAGTTGCCATTTTTATCTACTGCAGTTGCCGCTCCTATCTCAACTTTAGTAAAAACGCCAGATGCATCAGCTTCAATATCGTTAGGTTTAGTTATTACAGGAAGTTCACTTTCAGGCATATTGATATCAATCAATGCTAGCGCTGAATCTTCGCCACCCAGACCATCAGATATCTGATATTCAATAACTGCTGTACCATTAAATCCCTCTAGTGGTGTATAAGTTAAAATACTATCAACCCAAGATACAGAGCCTGTTTGTGTATTGGCGCCTATGATTTTTAAATTATCACCATCAATATCAATATCATTATTAAGTACCATGATCTTAAATGTCTGCCAATTACTTCTCGATACCCTATCGTTATTAGCTAGTGGGGCATCATTTACAGGATCAACTATGACATCTACTTTGATAGGTTCTGATTTTGCAATACCGTCTTGCACTTCAAAGGTAAAACTATCATCACCATTAAAGTCACCATTAGGGGTATAAGCTAAAAAAGGAGGTTGACCGCTAACTATGCCATTTGGTGGGTTTTGAATAATTTTAAATATCAAATCTTGGCTATCAATATCACTGCCTGTTAATTTAAATGATATAGATTCATCCTCTCGCAACTTTAGTGATTGATCATCTCCCACCGGAATATCATTTACTGCTTTCACATCTAAATGCAAAGTGACAATATCAGAATCTAAATTGCCATCATTCATCTTAAAAGTGAAACTATCAGCACCAAAGTAGTTTTCAAAAGGAGCATACTTTAAATTAGGTATTTCTCCTGTTAAAATACCATTACTTGGTTCTGAAACAAGCGAATAGCTGACATCATCACCTTCAATATCACTTCCTGAAATAGTAAAGCTTGTTACTTGATCTTCAATAGCAAAAATAATTTCTTCGTTACCGATAGGTGCATCATTGACTGCATCTACATTGATAGTAATAGTGGCATTAATTGAATCTAAAGCACTATCATTTACCTTAAAAGTAAAGCTATCATCACCAAAATAATTATCATCTGGCTGATAAGTAACATTAGGGGCATCACCGGTTAAAGTACCATGAGTAGGCTCTGTAATGACGGTATATGTTAAGTTATCTTTATCAACATCTGTACCCTCTAACTCGATTATTAAAGCATCATCTTCATTGATATTTAATATTTGTGCTACTGCAACAGGTGCATCGTTAATATTATTTATTTGAATATAAACTGCAGCTGTCGACTTGCCATCTTGATCATCGCTGACTTGATAGATAAAGAAGTCTTCTCCTGCATAATCGAGTTGCGGTGTGTAAGTAATTTTACCGCTTGCACTTACTTCTGTAGAACCAAATTGTGCTGCAGTAGTAACAACTACAGAGTGAAGTACCAACTGACCATCAATATCTTGGTCATTCTCTAAAACATCAACTATAACAGCGACTTCTTCATCTGTTTGTGCTTCATCATCATTACTTAAAGGATTATCATTTACTGTTTCAATGGTTAAGAGCACTGTGGCAATATTTGATTCTGCTGCTAAGTTATCTGTTGTTTGGTAAGTAAAACTATCAGTGCCAAAAAAGTTTTCGTTTGGGGTATAGGTTAACTGTAAGGTTGAGGTATCAATAATCACAGCACCTTGAGTGGGTGCTTCTAGTACCTTTATTGACTTAATTGTACCATCTACATCAACATCATTACCTATTGCATTAATTGCATGAGCAACATCTTCTTTTAAAACGACAATATCATTAACTGATACAGGCGCATCATTTATACTCGTAACAGTAATATTAACATTCGTTTCATTAGATAAAGCATTTTCAGTATCTTTAACTGTATAAGTAAAAGTATCCAAGCCAAAAAAATCTTTATTAGGAATATAAATTAAACTGCCATCAGTTTGCACTTCCACGCTTCCATTTGCAGGCATAACAACTAAAGCAACTGAAGTGATATCAATAGTCCCATCTATATCTTCATCATTATCAAGGACTTTCACTCTAATACTTGTATCTTCATCCGTAATAACATCATCATCAACTGTACGAGGAGCATCGTTATTGCCTGAGATATTAATACTCACACTTGCTGTATTTGACACAGCTCCATGAATATCACTGACAGTATATTCAAAAATATCACTACCAAAATAATCATCATTTACTTGGTATGAAATCAATCCATTACTGTTTACGGTCGCAGTACCAAAGGCTGGCTGAGTTGTCACTAAAACTGTACTACTGCTAATTTCAGCAAGATTATCAACATCTGTATCATTAGTTAAAACTGAAATTACTACCGTATTATCTTCAGTTACACTTGCTGTATCATTTACCGCTATAGGCGCATCATTAACGCTATTGATAGTTATAGTAACAGGAGTTGCACTGGAAACTGTTCCTCTTAGATTTGTTACCACATAACTAAGCGTATCTGAGCCAAAATAGTTATTATTAGGAGTATAAGTCACAATACCATTTACAGTATTAACTGTAGTGGTACCGTTAGTTGGAGCAATAACAACTGTCACGCTGGCTGGGTTCAAATCATTTCCTAGCCCGTCATCGTTACTTAATACATCAATTAATAACTGGTTATCTTCATTTACCGAAACTATATCTGCTTGGGTTTCATTATCATCATCCAGAATAAAAACAGTTTGTTGCTGCAGCCCACTTTCAACACCACCCGTAACACTTGTGATATCAATAATGATGCTTTCATCAGCTTCTTCATTAGCATCTTGAATAGCTGTTAAGTTAGTTGAGCCCGTTGTTTGACCCTGGGTAATCGTAATGGTTGAATTTGGCGTTATATAATCACTGCCGCTTGTTGCTGTACCTGAGTAAGCCAAAGTGATAGTAACATCCTCAAATGTCACTTGGTTTAAGGTAGCTGTGATTTGTGTAAAGCCTGTCGCTTCTGCAATTGAAGTCGTATTTACATTTAAACTGACATTAGCTGTTTCATCATCAACTAGAGTAACTGTTTGTTGCTGTACGCCACTTTCACTACCGCCAATCACACTTGCGATATCGATAACAACTGTTTTATTCCCTTCTATAGTGGAATTATCTATGGCTGTAATACCTGTGTCCGCATTTGCAGATAAAGCACCTGCTTGAACTGTGATAGAACTACTTGGTGTATTATAATCAACGGCACCGGAAGTGGCTGTACCTGAGTAAACTAAGTTAACTATAACGTCTGCATAGGTTTCATTACTTAAAGTAACTGTGATGTTTGATGAGCCATTAAGTTCAGATACCGTATTTGAAGCTACGGATAATAAAACAACGGGGGCTGACTGTGCATCAGTTATCGTAACCGTCTGTTGACTGGTTGTACCCACGACACCTACAGTCACACTATCTAAAGTTACAATTACAGTCTCATCAACTGCGGCATCATGCAGGTTATCTACTCTGCCAGTAATTGTAATTGAAGATGATGTACTCAATTGTGGAATTAAAATACTGTCTAATTTAGTATAATCCACATCGACTGTTGCAGTACCTGAGTATGACAAACTGGCATTAATTAATTCAGGCCACTGATTATTTAAGCTGCCACTCAAAGTTGCTACAACATTAGACACTCCACTATTCTCTAAAATAGAACTTGAAGATACACTTAAATTCACATTTGGGTAGTTTGCATAAATCGCATCTGACGCTTGGGCGATAGCTGTTGTATATTGGTTACTTTGAACATTACCACTATCTTGTAAAATGATATCTACCGCAATATCCGCCCCACTAATTACATCATTGCCACCGTCAGCAATAACATACGAAGCAGAATAGTTATTATTTCCTAGATCCGAGAAGTTAGTTAAATTCACACTATTGACCGTACCTGAAACGAGTGTTAACCCCGTCTGATCCGCAGAAATAGTTACAGTAACACTGTCACCCACTTTATGTGCTGAATTAGGTAAAGAAGCATTAGAGATTATAGGGGCGGCATTAACCGATTGAGAATTAAAACCACATAAAAATATGATTAACAAAATCGTAAATGGCAGTATTTTCATAGTTTTCACTTTTAGATGAAATAGATAATTAGCTTTCGTTATTAACTTTAAAAATATAATTTTTAAGTTCTATTTGCTAAATATATGAGCATAAATTTAAATTATCACCTCATAACCAAGCTTTCAATCGAAAACGACAAGCTATAAATCATGCAAGAAAGGAACCAATAAAAGTAATTACTACCTATATTTTTTATATCGATTAATGATACATAGTTATTATGAAATAAATTAACGGATTATGCTTCAGGTTATTTTCAGGGGTTAACTAAATTTAAGCGCTCTTTGATAGCTGTTCTTCAATATTGAACAAGCAAGAATTAGTAAAATTTTTCGGAGATTTAGTTGGCCTTTGCAGTAAATAACCTTGCATTAAATTAATGCCTAAAGATTTTAATAACAATAACTCTTCTTCTCTTTCTATACCTTCAGCAATCACTTGGGTACCAGTTTTTTTCGCTAATTCTATAATCATTTTCAAAAAGGTATTTTTTACAAAACTCTGATCACAGTTATCTATAAAGTACTTATCAATTTTTACAATATCAGGTAATAACTCTGACCATTGCTTCAAGCCGGAGTAGCCTGCGCCTAAGTCATCTATGGCAATAGCAAAACCTAAATCTCTATAATGTTGAATCGTTTGTTTGAATAAATCATCATCTTCAACTTTCTCTTGCTCTGTGACTTCTATAATCACACGATTCGCAGCGAGACCATTTTGAGCTAATAAATGTAAAGTTTCCCCCTTTGGGTGAGCAGGGTCTAATAAAACATTAGGGCTTACATTTAAAAGAAGTTTGCCTTCTAACTTTAAACGAGCAAAATTGACTATCGCTTGTTTACGACATAATAGCTCTAGCTCAGATATTTTTTTCTCAATGGAGGCGAGTTTGAATAATGCTTCAGGAGATTCTAAAGCTGTGTGCTCAGGTCCTCTACTTAATGCTTCATATCCTAAAATAGTTTCATTACTAAAATCAAAAACTGGTTGAAATACAGTTGTGATCATTTCTTTTTCAATTATCTCAGTAAAAAAATCAGCATCAGAACGCATAAAAATGTACCTAATTTAGTTTGGGCAATGATTATATGAAATTTACATGACAGTTTTATTGCAAAAAAAAGCGACTCTATTGAGTCGCTTATTAAAGGTTTATAAATTTAGAAATGCTTATGGCATTTCATCAAATTCGGCACCTTCTTTTTCAACGACTTCCGGAATCATATCTTCTTTACTTACACCTAATGCAACTGCTACTGCACTTGCAACATAAATAGAAGAATAAGTACCAACAAAAACACCAAATAATAATGCAGTAGCAAAACCATGAATGATTTGACCACCCCAAACAAATAAGGCGATTAGTACTAACAAGGTCGTTATTGAAGTAACCAAAGTACGATTAAAAGTTTGTGTTAAAGAGATATCAATAATTTCTAATGTATCGTCGATACGTACTTTACGGAAGTTTTCACGAATTCGGTCAGATACAACAATTGTATCATTCAGTGAATAACCTATCACCGCTAAAATCGCAGCTAATACCGTTAAGTCAAACTCTAATCCTAACAAAGAAAACAGACCAACAGTCAAAATAACATCATGGGCAAGTGCTGCAACAGCACCTAAAGCAAAGCGCCATTCAAAACGCATCGCAACATAGAGTAAGATACAAATAAGCGCAGTAAGCATAGCTAAGCCACCTTGCTCTTTTAAATCTTCACCAACACTAGGGCCTACAAACTCAATTCGACGCATCTGAGCGTTTTCATCAAAAATCTTCATTGCATCCATCAATTGATTACCAATAACTTCAGCTTTAACGTCTTTGCCACGTGGCGCTAAACGAATTAAAACGTCAGTGCTCGAACCGAATAATTGTAATGATGCATCAGGGAAACCATTTTCAGATAATACTGTACGGATTTTCTTTAAATCTGCAGGTTGTGAAAAGCCAACCTCAACAGACGTACCGCCAGTAAAATCTAAGCCAAGCTCTAATCCTTTACCAAAAAAGATAGCTATTGAAGATATCATCAATATGGCCGAAAATATCATGGCGACTTTACGTTTCGCCATGAAACCTATCGTGCCTTTAACATTTAATAATTGCATGTATATTCTCTCTTATATCGACAGCGTATCTAGGCTTTTACCGCCCCAGATCAAGTTAACAACGGCACGAGTACCTACTATCGCAGTAAACATCGACGTTAGAATACCTATTGCAAGTGTTACAGCAAAACCCGCTATCGGACCAGTACCTACAGAGTATAAAATCACGGCTGCAATTAATGTTGTAATATTCGCATCTAAAATTGTACTAAAAGCACTGTTATAACCTTCATGAATCGCTTGTTGAGGACTGCGACCATCAGCTAACTCTTCACGGATACGTTCAAATATAAGCACATTAGCATCAACGGCCATACCAACGGTCAGTACGATACCTGCGATACCTGGTAAGGTTAATGCAGCATCAGGTATAAGCGACATAACACCAAAAATCAGCACAAGATTTGCAGCTAACGCTAAGTTAGCCACTAAACCAAATTTACGATAATAGATAAACATAAACGCAAGCACTAAGGCGAAACCTAATACAACAGCTGTCATGCCTTTTTCAATATTTTCTTTACCTAAACTTGGCCCAACCGTACGTTCTTCCACGATTTGAATTGGCGCTACAAGTGCACCCGCACGAAGTAATAAACTTAAAGTATGTGCTTCAGCTGGATTATCTAAACCTGTAATACGGAATGAGCGACCTAAACGGGCTTGAATGGTAGCTACGTTTATAACTTCCTCAACCTTGATAGGTGGTAATGCTTTACCATTTTTATCTTTTTTACCTGACGGTTTATATTCGATAAAAACAGTTGCCATACGTTTACCTTGAGCTGTTTTAGTAAAGGCTGACATTTTATTTCCGCCTTTACTATCTAACTGAATATTAACCTGAGGACTGCCATTTTCATCATTACCAGACTGCGCGCCTGTAATATGAGAGCCACCTAAAATAATACGTTTTTTCAGTAAAACAGGGTAGCCTTGGCGATGCATAATAATTTCAGAACCTGGCGGTACACGACCAGCAGCGGCGTCACGCACATCTGAATTTTCATCAACTAAACGAAACTCAAGAATAGCCGTGGCACCTAAAATCTCTTTTGCACGTGCAGTATCTTGAATACCTGGTAATTGTACAATGATACGTTCAGCGCCTTGACGTTGTACATTTGGCTCAGCAACACCAATTTGATTTACACGATTACGGATAATGGTTTCATTTTGTTTGATTGCATAAGTTTGAATTTCTTTTAATTTGATATCACTTAAGCTCACAACAAACGCTAAATCATTACTACGATCATCAGTAAATATGTAATCACGGTAACTATCTTTTAAGAAGCGTTCAGCTTTATCTTTAAGCTCAGCTGTACGCATTACAACTTGCACTTTATCTTGGCCACTTACACGGCGAATCGTTCTATAACGAATTTTTTCACCACGTAGATCACTACGGAAATCTTGAACCATGGTTTCCATAGATTTATTAACCGCAGTTGCCATATCCACTTCCATCGTAAAGTGAACTCCACCGCTTAAATCTAGGCCTAGCTTCATAGGTGAACCACCTAAACTTGCTAGCCATTTAGGCGTATCTGGCATCATGCTAATTGCAGATATATAGCCATCACCTAAAACATCTCTTAAAACATCTTGCGCCTTAAGCTGTGAGTCTACATCTTTAAAACGAATTAAAACTTGGTCTTTAACAAGTACAGACGATTTTAATTCAATATTATTCTCAGCCATCGCCTTAGATACGCGATCTAAAACAGCTAAATCGGCCGTTGCGCCTTTTGCACCTGATATTTGTATTGCCGGATCACGACCATACAAGTTTGGAGATGAGTATATTAAACCTATAATAACTATCGCCAATACCATCAAGTACTTCCATAATGGGTACTTATTCACCTGTTGTATCCTTCTTATTTTTTGTAAGTAGGCTATAAATAAAAATTTATAGCCTAAGTTAAACTATTGTTTAACACACAGATCATCTTATAAAGATTTCATTGTGCCTTTTGGTAACACAGCTGACACTGCTGATTTTTGCACTGTTACTTGTGTTTGGTCATTTAAAGCAATAACTACAAAGTCTTTATCATCAGCAACTTTTGAAATTTTACCTACTAAGCCACCTTGTGTAAGTACTTCATCGCCTTTACCAAGTCCGCCCATTAGTGATTTATGTTCTTTAACACGCTTTGCTTGTGGACGATAAATTAAAAAATAAAATACTAAACCGAATAGGGCTAGCATAATTAACATTTCGTAACCGCCACCTGGCGCTGCTGCTGGAGCATCAGCTGCGTATGCATTTGACATAAAAAAACTCATAAAAACCTCTTTAGTATTACTATTTTTGAATATGTTATAGATTGGGCTTGTGCCCATAAATTACAAGGCAACACATGTCGCCTTGTAGCAAATTAAGTATTTTCTTTTAATTCTGGTACTTCCCAGCCTCGAATGGCATAAAAGTTTTCAACAAACTCAGTTAATTTACCTTCACTGATTGCATCTCGTAAACCTTGCATCAAGCGCTGATAATAACGTAAATTGTGAATTGTATTCAATCGCGAACCTAAAATTTCATTACATTTGTCTAAGTGATGTAAATAAGCACGAGAATAGTTCTTACATGTATGACAATCACACTCAGGATCAACTGGACCGGTATCCGTTTTATGCACTGCATTACGGATTTTCACAATGCCATTTGTAATGAATAAAAAGCCATTTCGCGCATTTCGTGTTGGCATAACACAATCAAACATGTCGATACCACGACGAACTGATTCAACTAGATCTTCAGGTTTACCTACGCCCATTAAATAACGCGGCTTTTCTTCAGGCATTTTATAAGCACATTCATCAAGAATATTGATCATGTCTTCTTTAGGTTCACCTACAGATAAACCACCTAACGCATAACCATCAAAACCGATATCTTCCAAGCCTTTTTGAGATTGCGCTCTAAGTTCTGGATACATACCACCTTGAATAATGCCAAATAATGCAGACGGTTTTTTACCTTCTTCAACATTGTTATGTTCAGCTCTAGAGCGTTTTGCCCAACGCTGAGATAACTCCATTGAATCTTTGGCTTCTTTCTCTGTTGCTGGGTATGGCGTACACTCGTCAAAGATCATTACAATATCTGAACCTAAATCACGCTGAACTTGCATTGATTTTTCAGGAGTTAGCATGATTTTGTCACCATTTACTGGAGAGCTAAACATTACGCCCTCCTCTGTGATTTTTCTCATTTTACCTAAACTAAAGACTTGGAAACCACCTGAGTCAGTTAAGATTGGCTTATCCCAGTTCATGAAGTCATGTAAATCACCATGCTGTTTAATGATTTCTGTACCAGGGCGTAGCATTAAGTGAAAAGTATTACCTAAGCAAATATGTGCGCCGGTTTCTTTTACTTCATCTGGCGTCATACCTTTTACTGTACCGTATGTACCTACTGGCATAAAAGCGGGTGTTTCTACTACACCACGTTCAAAAATCAAGCGACCACGACGGGCTTTACCATCAGTACGGTCTAATTCAAATTTCATTTTAACCTCGTTTGCCGGAAAAACAGTCCAACTAATTTAGGGATTATGTGCTCAAACTATATCTAGAAGCTTGAGTATAAACGCGCGATTTTACATGGTTTAGGGGGGCAGGTGCAAGTTAGATTCTATGAGTTATCAAGTTAATGAGTTAGTGTGTTTTATGTAGGTGATAAGTTAACGACGGTTTGTTAACTTATCACCTCTGTTTTTAAATCTTGTTTATTTTGTTTTTGGCTCTAAAAACATCGCATCGCCATATGAGAAAAAACGATACTTTTCAGCGATAGCAACTTGATAAGCATGTTTAATATTATCAAAACCTGAAAATGCGCTTACTAACATGATTAAGGTTGATTCTGATAAATGGAAATTAGTGATCATGGCATCTACTAATTTAAATTCATAACCAGGATTAATGAAAATATCAGTATCACCATAAAAACTAGACAGTTCACCTTGTGACTTCATTGCAGCTGATTCTAAAGAGCGTACAGATGTTGTACCAACAGCAATGATACGTCCGCCACGTTTTTTAGTTGCTTTAATAGCCTCAACAACCGAATCAGGCACTTCGATATACTCTGAATGCATCACATGTTCGTCAATTGTTTCAACTTTAACTGGCTGAAATGTTCCCGCTCCAACATGTAAAGTAACAAAGGCCATATCAACGCCTTTGTCTTTTAATTTAGCCATAAGAGCATCATCAAAATGTAAACCCGCTGTCGGTGCAGCCACTGCGCCTGGTTTTTCACCGTATACTGTTTGATAGCGCTGCCTATCTTTTTCAGTATCAGGACGGTCAATATAAGGTGGTAATGGCATATGTCCAATTTTATCTAAAATATCTAACACACTTTCTTCACCACTAAACTCAAGTTCAAATAAAGAACCTTGACGCTGAACCATAGTCGCTTTGGCCACGCCTTCTAAAATCAGCTCATTACCCGGTTTTGGAGATTTACTTGCACGTATATGTGCAAGTACGCGATGCTCATCAAGCACACGCTCAACTAATACTTCTATTTTTCCACCAGATGCTTTTTGGCCAAACATTCTTGCTGGGATTACTTTAGTATTATTAAAAATTAATAAATCATCTTTATTAACAAAATCTATCATGTCACTGAATACATGGTGTGCAAGCTCGCCAGTGTTACCATCCAATTTTAATAAACGACTACTACTTCGATCTTCTTTTGGAAATCGAGCGATCAGTTCATCGGGTAATTCAAAGCTAAAATCAGCTACACGCATCAGGGTTTATATCCTATCTATTAAAAAACATTAAATTTATTACAAATATACTTAGGAAATCATCATGCAAGCAGCTCATCAGTTAACTCAAAGCTAAAATCAGCTACACGCATCAGGGTTTATATCCTATCTATTAAAAAACATTAAATTTATTACAAATATACTTAGGAAATCATCATGCAAGCAGCTCATCAGTTAACTCAAAGCTAAAATC
>Ga0209396_1003758_pt1 | contig 15111 bp, 17 predicted proteins | sample GOMGulsemesocosm_6_FD_184638 | JGI IMG/M metagenome (GOLD analysis project Ga0209396, IMG submission 184638) | Methane-oxidizing microbial communities from mesocosms in the Gulf of Mexico - GOM8C Gulf of Mexico (SPAdes) (version 2) | ecosystem: Environmental > Aquatic > Marine > Cold seeps...
ACGATAAAGAATACAGCCATTGTATTGCTGAGTTTATTAGTTATTCAAATCACTCTAGGTATTAGTAATATCTGGTTTTCATTACCGCTAAAAGTTGCCGTAGCCCATAACTTGGTTGCTGTTTTTTTAATGCTGAGCTTGATCACCTTAGCTTATAAGTTGAGACAAAATTCCAAGGAGTCACTCTATGAATAAGACCATTAGTAAAACCTTACCGGTAGCCATTAACAAAAGCCAACGTAATTGGTCGATAACTCATCTATTTACTAATTGGCGTGCTTATTACGATATAACTAAACCTAAAGTTGTCGCTTTATTGGTATTAACCGCACTGGTTGGTATGAGTTTGTCTGTGCCCGGCGGTTTGCCATGGCAAGTATTGCTGCCTGCTATGTTTGGTATCGCTTTGTTGTCTTCCGCTGCGGCAGCTATCAATCATATCGTTGATGAGAAGATTGATAGTGTTATGGGACGTACTCATAACAGACCTTTGCCTGAAGGTAGAGTGAGTGTTATGAATGCTATAGTTTTTGCTGCTAGCATTGCTTTCATAGGCTTTGGTGTTTTGTATAGCTTGGTTAACCCACTCACCGCCTATTTAACACTGTCTGGATTAGTTGGATATAGTTTTATCTACACTATGTATTTGAAAAGGGCGACACCACAGAATATAACCATTGGCGGACTTGCCGGTGCTATCCCGCCATTACTTGGCTGGACCGCAATGACCAATGAAATTGCTCCTAACGCTCTACTACTAGTATTAATTATTTTCACTTGGACTCCGCCACATTTTTGGGCATTAGCGATTCACCGTAAAAATGAATATGCCAAAGTGAATATCCCTATGTTACCGGTAACTCACGGTGTCAGCTTTACCAAAACACAAATCTTGCTTTATACCGTGTTGCTCTTTGTTGTTTGTCTATTGCCTTATTTAGTTGGCATGAGCAATTGGTTTTATTTACTAGGGGCTTGTAGCTTAAATGTGATCTTTTTTTATTATGCTTGGCAACTCAAGTTCAATGCAAAGCCTGAAACAGCCATGGCAACCTTTAAGTTTTCAATCGTGCATTTAATGCTGTTGTTTATTGTTTTATTGCTCGATCACTATTGGTTACCTATAGGCTAATTACTTAAATCAGAGGTAACTTATTAATGAATAGAATTATCTATGGCATCATTGCCCTTATTTCAATCAGTGCTGGTGCAGTTGGCTTTCACTATATTAAACAAGCACAGCAACTGCCAGCACCTGAAAGTGCCTTGTACTATCAACAAGCTCGTCCCATATCAGCCTTTACCTTAACCGATGAGTTAGGTCAGGAGTTTAGTAATGCACAATTGCAGGGGCAATGGTCATTAGTGTTTTTTGGCTATACTTCTTGCCCTGATGTCTGTCCAACAACACTGCAAAATCTCAATTTTATCTATGAAGATCTCACTGCCATTGCCAACAATAGCCAAGTATTATTAGTATCGGTTGATCCCAAAAGAGACTCCACTGATAAGCTCGCGCAATATATTGCTTATTTTAATAGTGATTTTAAAGCGCTCCGTGGCGAGCATGATGTGCTTTTCCCCTTCTCACGCAATTTAGGTCTGATGTATGCCATAACCAGTAAAGAAGCGAGTAAAGAAGGTGCTGATTCAAGTGAAGGTAATGAGAATGAAAGTTATTGGGTTGATCATAGTGCATCATTGGTATTGATTAATCCTGCCGGTGAAATATCAGCAATATTTAAACCTGAACAAGAAGTGGGTCAACTACCAAGTATTAATAATGAAAAGTTAGTCAGCGACTACCAAAAGATAGTCGCCTTATATGAGGGTTAACACTGTAAAAATAGTGACTCTATTTTACAGATGATACCAGCTGCCATCTTCTTTTAAGATAAACCAAGGTTTTGAATACCAGTAATAACGACCTGCTTTACTGATACTTGCAGCCGTACAGTTAGCGCGTACGCGACCGACAGGTAAATCTTTAGAGAAGTTAATGCTAAAGCTTTTATCATCATGCCAAGTAATTTTTTGCTTACCTAAGCCCGAGACATAACAGTTAAGGCCTGATTTATAGAAGTCACCCGTCTCTATTTCAAAGGTAATACTTTTTGCTTCTTTATGTTTAAAAATCGTTTCAGCTTGCCCACCTTTTAAGGTGATATTAAAAGCTAGTGAATTGAGTTTATCACGTAAGCCCGAAATTTTGTCATAAGGCTTTGATGCTGGAAAACGTGGTACACTGGTTAAGTCTGTTGATAAATCAACGGCGCCAGATTGTTGAGAAAAAGCTACAAAATCATTGGCTTTAGCCCATGCCTGTACTGCAATATCATACTCACCATATGGGTAAGCAAAATAGCGCCAACTTTGACCAGTATTGTCTTTAATGATTGCTTCGGCTTTTAACAATAATTCCGTTTGTTTTTTTAACCACTGCTCTTGTGTTAATCCGTCACTGATGCGAGCCATTGAATCATGTTCATAACCGTGATTGGCAATAATAACACCTTCATCTGCCAGTGCTTTTAACTGAATCCATGATAAATAATGTGAGGATTCCTTATTTTCATTGCGATTTATAATGCCCGGATTAACGTAAATAGTATACGGAAAAGCAAACTTATCCAAGATAGGTTTGGCTTGGGTTAAAACATCAATGTAAGCATCGTCAAAAGTGATGGCGACACTTTTATCAGGCAGTGGTTGTTGGTTTTTTATACCATCAATTAACTCCGATAGTGGCACCACCTTAAAGTTGTTATCTTTAAGGTATTGCAGATGCACTTCAAATTGCTTTGGTGAAATACTAGTGCTCGCTGGTGTGCTATCACTGACATGATGATATTGTAAAATTACCGCGCCATAGCTATTTAGCGAAACGCTGCATAAAAATGAAATCAAAAAAAGTGTCTGCAGTACGCGTTTCATGGTATATACCTTTAAAAAGAAGAAGATACCAATATCCATAAAGAAATACTTACTTAGTAAAAAGTCATATCGATTGGTATCAGTTAAAATAACGTTTTTTTCGTTAAATCACTAGAACTTTAGGATGTTTTTTTATTAAAACTAATCGTTTAGATCAACATAAGCGCTTATTCTATTTAGCCTTGCCAATGGTCTTATCAAATATAACCGTGCCATTACTTGGTTTAGTCGACACCGCTGTAATCGGTCACCTTGAACATGCTTACTTTTTAGGTGGCAGTACCATTGGTGCTATGTTAATAACCTCAATCGTTTGGTTATGCGGTTTCTTACGAATGTCTACAACGGGCTTAAGCGCTCAATCATTGGGACGAGGTAGTATTTCGAACAACTTATTGATACTACTGCGCGGTATTAGCTTGGCTTTTATTATCGGAATTTTATTTATTCTGCTACAAGGGCCCTTCCTCGATATTGCCTTAAGCATTGCCGGTGGCTCAGAAAAGGTTCAGTTCTATGCTAACCAATATGCACAAATACGTGTATGGGGAGTACCAGCGGCACTGGCTAATTTGGTTATCTTAGGCTGGCTTATTGGTAACCAGCAAAGTAAAACTGTAATGTGGATTCTTATCGTCACGAATGTAATCAATATTTGTTTAGATTTGATCTTTGTTTATTTGTTTAACTGGCAAGTGCGCGGGGTTGCGTTAGCCAGCCTACTGGCAGAATATTCAGGCATGTTGCTCGGTATTATTTTAATTGCTCGATGTTACAGCAGCACACTAACAACACTATTTAGTAATTTGCAGCTACTGCTCAGTGAGTTATTTGATAAACAAGTGCTGAAAAACTACTTCCAGCTCAACCGTGACATCCTCATTCGCACCTTATGTTTGCAAGTTTGTTTTTTATTTATCACCTTTCAGGGGGCAAGATTAGGTGACACCGTTGTTGCCGCTAATGCTATTTTAATGAACTTTTTATTGCTTATTTCTTTTGGCTTAGACGGTATAGCCAATGCGGCCGAGGCCATGGTAGGTAAAGCACATGGAGAGAAAGACAATAAACAGCTTAAGCAAACTGTACGTATTGCTTTGTTTTGGAGCTTTGTATTTGCTTGTTTGTATTCGTTATTATTTGCAATCTTAGGCAATTTTCTTTTAACACTTATCTCTGATATCCATAGCGTTATTGAATTTGCCACGCACTATATCAACTGGATGATATTACTGCCTTTAGTCAGTTGTTGGTGTTTCTTGTATGACGGTGTATATATTGGATTAATGCAAGCTAAAGTAATGCGGAACAGTATGGTAATTGCTACCTTTGCTTGTTTTTTCCCTGCATGGTTTTTATTACAGAGTTACGGCAATCATGGCTTATGGGCAGCATTTTCTATATTTATGCTAGCTAGAGGGCTCACTTTAGCTTGGCACTTTCATTATTATCGACAAGAAAGTGCCTAAAATTCAATGTTATTCAGAATCTTTAGGTGCTGGTTTTAAGTTAGGAATACTAGTACCGCCCATAGCTTGACATACTACACCTACAGCAAAACAGAAAAAGGTCGTTGCGCCCATTGCCGCTTTAATATCAGCTTCTACATCACCGCCATAAATTATTGTTGCCACAACACCTAGAGCTGCCAGGCCAAAGCTTCCCTTAGCAATAATAGAAGCAATTTTTTGCCATAAACGCTTTGGTGGATGTGCGACAGGAAGATGATGAGCTGGAGTTTCGTTCGACATAAGGTAAATAACTTAATTGCTTAAAAGTACGGCAATGTTAACACGCCAAGGTGAAGCAAGTTTGATACCTGTCAACGATTACCCGATCATTTGTATGGCTTGTGTGATCAAGTGTTACTTAGTGTAACCCTGTTAAAATAGAGTAGGATGTTTGCCGTGATAATTCCACAGGCCAAACCTGCAACATTTGCCGCCATATCTAACCATTCACCATAGCGATTAACATAGGGCTGAATCAATTCAATCGCACCACTAATACCAGCAAAAGCAAAAGTAATCCATAACCAGTATTTAGGCTTTCGAAGCGCCACAGGGAACATTAATGCACCGTAAGCAATGAAGTGGTGGGTTTTATCACTACCTGGAACTTGCGGTAAGTGCTCTGCTGGCCATAACGAAAGAGTTGCAACCATAGAAAGCAAAAGTGCTGTAATAATAAGCCAGTGATTTTTTATTAAATTAATTAGAGTATTCATGAATATATTTATGCTCAGCGTTCAGCTTATTTAAGTCTAGCTTTTGGTTTAGTGCGATGAAGAATATTCATCCAACGATTAGCAAAAATTCCTAGGTAGCCCCATGCAGCTATTAAACAGGCAAGAGTAAGTATAATAATGCCTACTATCTGCCAAAGGTGATGATAAAAATAACCTAAGGCAACAAAGAACAAACCAATAACAAAAAGGCCAAGCCCACGTAAAAACAGTGTTAAACTGTATTGTGGATTTTGGCCTAGTTTTTCTAGTAACTTTTTCATCTAACTTTCAGTTAAACTTTCAATTTAAATCGGTTTAGTAATATGAGTGATCGCCACGCTCATGCTCAGTGGCATCTTTAACACCGATAATTTCACCAGCCATTAACTCAATTAATTGCTTCTCAATGCCATCTTTTACAGTAACATCAATTTGTGCACAACCATTACAGCCACCGCCAAATTGTAATACCGCATAACCATCTTCAGTTATTTCAACTAAAGTACATTCACCACCGTGGCCAGCTAATTGTGGATTAACTTCTGCTTGTAAGAAGTAATGCACACGCTCAAATAACGGTGCATCATCAGCAACCTTACGTAATTTTGCATTAGGGGCTTTTAATGTTAATTGTGAACCCATTTGGTCAGTGGTAAAATCAATTTCGGCTTCTTCTAAAAATCCTTTACTGTCGGCATCAACCATCGCTGAAAAACCTTCAAATGGAAGTTCGAGATCATCGGATTCTACTGCATCAGGTGGGCAATATGAAACGCCACATTCAGCTTTAGCTGTACCTGGATTTACAACAAAAACTCGAATATGTGTACCTTCAGCTTGTTGCGAAAGTAAATTAATAAAATGCTTCTGGGCACTTTCTGAAATAGTGATCATTATTTTGCTCTCTTCTGCTCTAGGATACTTCTTCAGCTTTACAAATATTATCGCAATTAAAAAGTACCTGACTATTTTACTCAAGTATGATCATTTTACTCTGCTATTTAGCTATGTGCTAATGATTTTTACGCTTTTATTTGATACTTTAAACGAGTCAAACAAAGAGGCCGCATAGATGTTACTCACTCGAATTTTATTTTTAGCTTTCACCTTACTTATTTCCATCAACCTTCTCGCTATGCCTGTTCAAGATTATCTACCCAAAGGCAGCCAATATAATGCCGAAACTCCCTTACCTATTAACACTTTAGGTTTCGAAATTGGTCAGCGCCATGTAAGACATGATCAACTAAAAAGCTACTTTTATCAGCTTGCCAAAGACTCTACACGGGTAAGTATTACCTCTATGGGAAAAACAGCGCAGCAGCGTGACCAGCTATTGGTTACCATCTCGAGTCCTGAGAATTTAGCCAATTTATCAAACATACTCAGTGAGCGTGATTTATTAAGCACACAGAAAAATCAACTAAAGAAACAGAAAACAGCTAAAGCTCCATTAGTTATTTGGTTAGGTTATAGTGTCCATGGTGATGAAATTAGTGGCGCTAATGCCGCTATGATAGTTGCCTATTACTTAGCGGCCAATACCGATGAAAAAATGGCCGAATTACTTGCCAATACCGTAATTGTATTAGAGCCAAGCATCAATCCCGATGGTATGGATAGATTTGTTAATTGGGTTAGTACTTATCGCAACTCAAGTAATAATAGCGACGCTAACCATATTGAGCATCATCAAGACTGGGTTACCGGACGAACTAATCACTTTTGGTTTGATTTAAATCGTGATTGGTTATTACTTGCCCAACAAGAAAGCCAACACAGATTAAAATACTTTCATCAATACCAACCCCACGTGGTTGGAGATTTTCATGAAATGGGTCATAACAGCAGTTACTTTTTTCAACCCGGCATTCAAAGCCGAACCCACCCATTGACCCCAAAAAGAAATGTTGAATTAACAACAACGTTAGCAACTTTTCACGCGGCAGCCTTAGATAAGCAACAGCGACTTTATTATAGTGAAGAGAATTTCGATGATTTTTACTACGGCAAAGGCTCAACCTATCCAGATATAAATGGCAGCATTGGGGTATTGTTTGAACAAGCCAGTGCTAGAGGTATGCAACAAGATACAATAAATGGCCTACTTACCTTAGAATTTAGTATAGAGAATCATGTAACTACATCACTCTCAACCATTAATGGTGCATGGGAAAACAGAGATCAGTTAAAACAATATCGTAGTGATTTTTATCAACAAAGTAATAAGTTAGCTAAGCAAGAAAGTTTTTCAGGCTATTTGCTACATGAAAGTAAAGATAACTATCGACTCAATGCTTTATTAGAAAAATTAGCACAACATAAAATTAATGTTTATCCACTAACTTCAGACTTTGAGTTTCAAGATATAGAGTATCGAAAAGCTAGCAGCTACTATATTCCACTTGCCCAGCCGCAGTTTCGCTTGATACAAGCTTTATTTAACCAACAAACAAATTTTAAAGATAATACCTTTTATGATGTTTCCGGTTGGACTATGCCTTTGGCAATGAATATAGAAAGTATTCAAGTCGACCGTACCCGTGGATTGAAACTGGCGAAAAAAGCTTGGTCATCTCCAACTCCCTTTTCCGCAAATGATAACAGTAACTCACCTTATGGCTATGTGTTTGAGTGGCATCATTTTTTAGCGCCCAAATTACTTAACAATTTATTAAGTAAAAATATAAAAGCCAGAGTCGCTACAAAATCATTTTCTAGTTTAATTAACGGCAGAACAAAGCACTTTAATGCGGGCAGCATAGTGATCCCTGCTGGCATTCAGAAAAGTCAAAATTGGCAAGAGCAATTAGTTGCGTTTAGTAATGCTACAGGCATTAAACTAAATAGCATTAATACTGGCTTAACGATGAAAGGAGTTGATATAGGCAGCAGCTCACTAAAACCTATTGCTAAGGCTAAAACTCTGCTACTGGGTGGTTATGGCATATCTCAATATGAAGCAGGAGAAATTCGCTTTTACCTTGACGAAACCTTAAATATTCCATTGTCTGTTATCGATCATGCACAGCTAAGACGCATCAATTTATCAAGTTACAGTCATATTATTCTAGTGGATGGTAATTATCAGCATGTTAGCGAGCATACTGCAAAACAATTAAAGCAATGGGTTCATCAAGGCGGCGTAATAATTGCTCAAAAACGTGCGGCAGTATGGTTGGCAAAACAAGAAATATTGCAAGCCAAGTTTGCGACTAAAACACAAATAAACCAACTGTTTGATAACGATAACCTTAGCTATCAAGATAAAGAGAAGTTAGCTAGTCGCAAACGCATTGCTGGCGCAATCTTTCAGGTAAAACTGGATACAAGTCATCCACTTGCTTATGGCTACCAAAACAACTTATTGCCGCTATTTCGTAATAGCAATTTAATAATGGAACAACCACAACAACCATTTGTTACTTTGGCAGAATATACACCATCACCACTGCTAAGTGGCTATACCGATAAGAACTTGGTCAACCGCTTGGCACATAATGCAGCTATCGTTGCTCATAATGTTGGTAAAGGCAGAGTTATAGCAACAACTGAGGTTTTAGCCTTTAGAGGTTACTGGTATGGAAGTGCCAAACTACTCGCTAATAGTTTATTTTTCAGTAAAGCATTTTCTGCACCTTATAACTAAAATGACAAAATAATTTGTGAGCACTGTCTCTGTACTAGTTCTTTTTAGGTAAGCTCAAACAAACCGTTACTAGGGTAACGGTTTCAACTCCTGCTTGTTTCAATAATTTGCTAATTTCACTGGCAGTAGTACCCGTAGTTACTACATCATCAATGAGTAGAACATGATTGATATGACTCGCTATCTTATGCCGTATAGAAAATGCATTCGCTAAATTTCTTCGACGCTGACTACCCGTTTTTCCCATTTGACTGTCATTGTTTTTATCTCTAATTAATAGTTTTTTGTCATAAGGTAAAGCTAACTGCTTGGCAAATGGTTTAGCAATAAGGTGCGCTTGATTATATCCGCGAGTTTGCCATTTTTTAATATGCAAGGGCACTGATAAGACAAGGTCAACAGGTGTTATCGCTTGGCTTATCGCCATAGCTCGCCATTGTGTACAAAGTAGAGCACTTAATAAATCAGCAACTTCAAAGCGACCTGAGTATTTCAACTGAGCTAGCCAATGATCAAGAGGATAACTATATGGGGCAAGTGAAAAAAGTTGGTCAAAATGAATGTTGGGTAAAGCGCGATGAATAGCTGGCCATCTAAGTAGATCTCCCGCTATTAACGTTTGATTAAAATAGGGTAAGTCATCAACACAGTGCTGACACAATAAAGTTTGTTGTGCAGAATTATCCAATAATTTACTTTGATTGACGTTGGCACCACATAAGTCACAGCAACTAATATGGCCAATAATCTGGGTAAAACACCTTTTGAATTGCTTAATATCTAGCTGCCATGCCATTTTACTTTCCTTTAGCTTTATATGAGATAAACTGTTCCTTTGAACCTAACAGCGCAGTAATAAGCATGGCAAAAAGCTTAACATTTTCCACATTTCCGTCTAACTCTCCACTCGATAAAAATGCTATTCCCGTTGTTTTGCTTCACGGCTGGGGACTTAATTCAGGGGTGTGGCAACCCTTACTTGCTCTATTTAATGAGCAGAGCAACAGTGATTTACAATTTATAACTATCGACTTACCTGGCTTTGGTAATAACTCTAGCACTGAATTACCATCTTATACCTTGGACAATATTTGCCAATATATTGAGAAAACAATTGAGCAACCTGCCATTTATCTTGGCTGGTCATTAGGTGGTTTAGTCGCAACACAAATGTCACTAACATACCCAGAAAAAGTACTCGGCTTAGTTACAGTTACCAGTAGTCCATATTTTGTTGAACAAGCTGACAATGATTGGCCAGGAATAAAAGCAAATATATTAGCAAGCTTTCATCGCCAATTGACACAAGATACCGAAAAAACAATCCGAAACTTCCTAAAGATTCAAGCCATGGGTAGTCCACATATTCGACAAGACCTAAAGCTAATCACACAATTAGTGATGGCGCATAACTTACCTAGCCAGAAAACACTAAACGACTCACTCAACTTATTAAGTAATTGCGACTTACGTAAAGATATATCTAGGATCAAGACGCCTTTTTTACGTTTATATGGTCAAAATGATAGTTTGGTACCTAAAGCCGTAATTGAGCAGATCAATCTTTTAGCAACCGATAGTGATCTACATTTATTTGAAGGAGCTTCTCATGCTCCCTTTATTTCCCATCTTGATGATTTTTATAAAATACTAAGTCATTGGTTAAACACCAAGTTCAAAAGTGCTTAAGTATATATTCAAATGCTAACTTAAATAGCTTGATAGTGCTTTCTCCAGCCACATCTTTAGCTTTACTTTCTTGTTGTTTCGGTCAATAATTAAGCAATAAGACTTATCAGCCGTGGAGGGGGTCCAATGGAAATACCATCAGCATTTAATTCAGGGTTACAAGGCTTACAAAATGCTAAATCAACAGCCGATCAGGCTGCTGCTGATATCGTGGCGAGTACAACATTCAATCCTGAGCAACAACAAAGCTCAGAAAGCACCAATGAAGTTAATACTGAAGTAACTAGCCCAAGCAGCAATCAAGAATTACCTGATTTAAATCAGGCTATTGTCAGTTTAAAAGTATCTGAATACCAAGCAAAAGCCGCTACAGAAGTAATTAAAAGTGCCGATGACTCTCTTGGTACGCTACTTGATGTAACCGCCTGATAGGTTAGGCTCACAATCAATAATAGGTAAAAATTTATCACCTATGAATATCACTCCGCATACAGCAAGCCTGCCCTTAGCTACCGTGGTCAACCCACCTACGGAAGGTTTGCGCCGAGAGAATCATCAGCGTGAAATAATCACCCAAGTTTCTGCAACCAACCCATCTGTCGCTGAAAAAGGTGTAGCTTCTGACAAAGAGCGTGCCCGTACCCCTGCGCAAACCAACGAACAAGTCGACTTTGCTAATTTAAGAAAACAAGCAGAATATGCTGCTAGCTCAATCTCAGAGCAGGAAAATCAAGGTGATGGCCGCCCTCAAGATGAGCAGAATTCACAGCAGGAGCAAGAAGAGCAACATAGTAATTCCAAAAATAGTGCTGAGGATAACTCTTCAGAGCAAGTTAATGAACAAGCTCACAAACAAGAGATTGCCGATGAGAAGATCATCAGTCAGCTACAACATAGAGATAAAGAAGTAAGGACACATGAATTAGCACATGCAGCTGTGGGCGGTGGTGCTACAGGTGCACCTTCTTATACCTTTGAAGTAGGCCCTGATGGGAAAAAATATGCAGTAGGTGGAGAAGTATCCGTTGATTTGAGTAGTGTTGCTGGCGATCCACAAGCAACAATAATCAAAATGCAAAAAATTCATGCTGCAGCTCTAGCGCCAGCAAACCCTTCAACACAAGATACGCGAGTTGCTGCCAGTGCAGCCCAACAAATACTTGCCGCACAATCAGAGCTACTTGCACAAAAAAGTGACCCGTCTACCCAAGCAGCAGTCGCTAATAGTCACCAGAGTGTTAAGACTAACGCGACCTTTAATGATGATGCTGAACATGATTCAAGCAGAGAATTTGATGCCTTAATGAATCAAACATTGTCTGCACAAGACGAAATTATATCTAACACTGAAAACCAAACACTTTCATCTAATGTTGATAGCGTTCAATCTCATGAAGTACAACAACGAGCTCAACGTGTAGAAAGTTTTTACTTTAAAGTAAGTCAAGGCTATGAAAGGCCAAATAACTTTCAATTCAAGTTAACTGCTTAACTAACCTTGCATAGTTAATATCTTGAATATATAGAATTCAGCTTATCTGCACTTAAACTAACTCCACAGACTCAACAGACTCAACAGATTCTTGGAACTTTTGTTGGTAGAATTCACATGCCTTATTAAGCTCATCAATGGCGTGCTCTTTAGTGTATGGTCGTAAAATAACTAATATTTTAAGTACACCTTGATAAAACACCGAATCATTGACTTCATTCACTATGGTCTGAGTTTGGTAAAAGCTAACCCAAAAAGTGTTAATGAGGCGCAAAATACTAACAATGTCAGCTAAGCTATCATCTGGAAAGTCAATAATATCTTCAGCTCTTAATAGAATAAGTAACTGGCTAACACGCTCTGATATAGATTGTTGTACTTCAACATACTTTTCTCTAAGACTTGGATTTTTATCCAACAACACGGGTAGGTTGCTATAAAAGAAACGAAATTTCATTGTTGTTTGAAAAACTGAATCCATATACAAAACTAGTGAATCAAGTGGCTTTGCTTCCTCTGATACCTTAGACAATGTTTCTAGCAATAGGCTACGAGCATACTCTTCGTAGATAGATAAGATAATGTCTTCTTTATTACGAAAATGATAATACAGATTACCTGGGCTAATGGCTAAGTGAGCGGCAATATGATTAGTGGTAACATTGCGCTCTCCTTGCTCATTAAATAATTCAATACTGGCTTGGATTATTTTATCGCGGGTCTTCATGCTACGGCTTCTCATTTTTATTTGATTAAAACTAGCACAATAATACTATCAAAATTCAGTAAATTTAAAGTGTTTTGAGTAAATACTTTAAGATATTTTTACTTTTTATGTGATTAATTATTCATTTTTGCTGATTATCCACGGTCTAGCCGTACATTTGAAGGGATAAATACTTGTCACTTCGCCACCTCTACCAGTACAATAATATTTAACAATCGTTAAAAAAATATAAATAATGACAATAAAAGCAATATACCCAGGAACTTTTGATCCAGTAACCAATGGTCATAGCGATCTTATTGTACGCGCCAGTAAGTTATTTGGTGAAGTAATTATAGGTGTTGCAGCAAGCCCGAGTAAGAAACCACGTTTTGATTTGGCGCAACGAGTTGCCATGATTGAACAAGTAACCAAAGACTTAACCAACGTAACCGTGGTTGGTTTTAGCGGCTTGTTAGTTGATTTTGCTAAGCAACATCAAGCTAAAGTCCTTATTCGTGGCTTACGCGCGGTATCTGATTTTGAATATGAATTTCAATTAGCTAATATGAATCGTCGTTTATCCCCAGAGCTGGAAAGTGTTTTTCTTACACCAGCTGAAGAAAATTCTTTTATTTCATCGACTTTAGTGAAAGAAGTAGCTCTTCATCAGGGTGATGTCAGTCAATTCGTTCATCCCGTTGTGAAGGCTGCACTAGAAACGACTAAAAGCTAATCTTGTTGACAACTAGGGCAGAAAACAGAGCTGCGATTAGATTGCCTAATTTCATCTAATTTTGTTTGGCACTTTACACAAGGCTGCCCAGCTCTTCCATACACCATTAGTGATTGTTCAAAATAGCCTGGCCGGCCATCTGGTTGGGTAAAGTCTTTTAGCGTTGTACCACCTTGTGAAATTGCAGTACTAAGCACCCGCTTAATAATATCAGTTAGCTTATTAAATCGTTGCTCATTAATATCACCCGCTTTCGCTGTTGGTAAAATACCTGCTTGGAACAATGCCTCATTTGCATAAATATTCCCAACACCGACAACAATGTGATTATTCATCAGAAAAGTCTTAATCGGAACTTTTCTATTTTTAGCTTTACTAAACAAATAACCATGAACAAAGTTATCACTCAGTGGCTCTGGTCCTAGCTTAGTTAATAAGCCGAGCTCATCTTCGTCATTTTCTAACCATAAAACAGCACCAAAGCGGCGAGGATCATTCAGGCGTAATGCTTTGCCATTCTGAAAGACCAAATCAAAATGATCATGCTTAGCCACAGCAGTATCTTGTTCAATAACCCGAATAGTGCCTGACATACCTAAATGCAGCAATAAAGTACCCGTAGAAAATCGTATTAATAAATATTTAGCACGCCTATCAACATTGAGCACCTTTAAGCCAACTACAGAGCATACCTTGTCAGGAATAGGCCAACGTAAGCGAGCATTGCGAATAATCACCTCAGTGACTTGCTGAGTAATGATATGAGGGCTTATACCTAAGCGGCACACTTCTACTTCTGGTAATTCAGGCATAATATCTTCTTGTTGAATACAAAATAACTAGTTTTTCTAATCATCAGCATTAAAAGCTTATGGGTAATAACTGCTGCGCTAATGTCGATGGTAAGGATAACCAAGTTTTATCTTGGTGCCGATAAATCAATAATTGGTCAGCTAATGGGTATAAAGTAAAAATCTTTGCTTGGGCCTCTCCAACTAAAGCGACCTGCACCGGAATACCCTGCTCGCTATCAATAACAATATCTGCAGCTTGCACTAAGCCACTGCTTTGTTGCCAGGAAAACATCATTTGCTCAATTTGCTGATCTGTTTTATCTACTATTATGCCCCTAGAGGTTAACTGCCAACTACGGCCAACACGTTCAAATAGTACTTGTTGGCTTGCTGAATAATCGATGGCTAGAGTCAAAATGACACTATGCGTGGGAAGAAGTAATTGCTCCGCTTTATTAGCACTTTCTTCATTTGGAAAAAGCTTATTATTAGTAGCATTGATCATTAAAATAATTATCATCACTGAAAAAATAATAACATTGTTCCAACCTGTCCGAGATAATTTCATACAAACATTCCCAAGAATAAGAGCCTCTATCATACTGAAGTTTTAATCGAATGGCGCGCATAACAACAACTAGAAATTAAGATACGCTGCTAATCGTAAATTTCAGGCATAAAAAAACCCGGTAAACCGGGTTTTTTAATTGAAATAAAATTAATTACTTAATTTTAGCTTCTTTGTACATTACGTGCTTACGAGCTTTTGGATCAAACTTTTTGATTTCCATCTTCTCTGGCATAGTCTTTTTATTCTTATCAGTAGTATAAAAATGACCAGTACCGGCACTAGAAACTAAACGAATTTTATCACGCATAATATT
>Ga0209396_1003759_pt1 | contig 15110 bp, 16 predicted proteins | sample GOMGulsemesocosm_6_FD_184638 | JGI IMG/M metagenome (GOLD analysis project Ga0209396, IMG submission 184638) | Methane-oxidizing microbial communities from mesocosms in the Gulf of Mexico - GOM8C Gulf of Mexico (SPAdes) (version 2) | ecosystem: Environmental > Aquatic > Marine > Cold seeps...
TCGTTTGCCTAATGGTATTAACAAATGTTAGTCAGGCGGCAGAACTTACATTAACAACAAAACAAGGATTTGAACTTAAAGCAGACTACTTAGTGCCTCAGTCGGCTACTAATAGAGCGGTTATATTGTTGCATCAATGTAACTCAGACCGAACGATGTATGACAACATTGCTATTGAGCTTAGTCAAAAAGGTATTCATGCTTTAAGCCTCGATTTTCGTTGGTTTGGGGAAAGTGTCAGTGGAAAAATTGATATCAAAGAACTGAGTAAATTACCTCCTGCTGAAAGGAAAAATCCTTGGCCTATGATTATGGAGTATTGGCCAGAAGACGTTCAGCTTGCTTATGATTTTCTTCGAAACAAAGTGGGGGCTAATGGAAATATAGGCGTTGTTGGCGCAAGTTGTGGTGGCCGTCAGGCGCAGATATTAGTGGAAAATAACCCTATAAAAGCCATTAGTTTTTTTTCTTCTGCGGTTGTTCATAGCGACGAAGCGGCAACTAGTTACAAGGCAGGGTTAGCTCACCTTCCGACATTATTTATTTCAGCGGAGCAGGACGGAACATTTAAAGGGACCCAAAGAGGATTTACCTTAAATGAGAGTTTACAATCAAAGTTCATTTCATATAAAGGTGATGAGCACGGTCAACCTTTGTTGAAGCAAGATAAAAACTTAGCAAATAATATGGCAAATTGGTTTGATGCTAATTTAGATAAATAGATTGACGCTTAAGTTATGAATAATAACGGTATATTTGTTTGAGGCACTTTATTGAAAGTAACCCTAAATAATATGGCTTTACAAAGGCTATAAATAGCGAAAATCAGCGATTGATAAAAAGGTGATAACGGCGATGTTATTATCTTTTTATATTTGGGGGGAATAAAAAAACCATCTTTATTTTTATCTAAATAACCATGCGAGTAAGAGCTGAAATAGCAATCAATGTTAACGCAACGACTTGAATATTGTGCAAGTATTATCTGAGCTTGTCTGAATGTTTGAATTAAGTACAAATCAAGGGTTCTTTATGAATGAAATAGACAATACTGTAGCGTTAGCTGAATCATTATCGATGAAAGCATATGAGTTAGGGTTAGAATATGCGCCTAAATTGGCATTAGCTATTCTTACGCTTGTCACCTCTAAGAACCGATAGCGTTTACTTAGATAAGAACAACTCAACCTCTGTAAAAATTTCTAAAAAAAACTCTCGTGTATTGATGATGAAAAATAAAGTTAAAGCTAAAATTTATTTTTATTGGATTATGAATCACTCTCATTAGGTGCTAGATGGAAACAAAGAGTCATTATTTGCGTACTTAATATTTTACGCAAGTTCCTATAGAATTATATATATCAGGTTACTCGCATAGCATTAATGAATATCGGGATCTAAATGAATAATACGTTAAACCATTATGGATGGGTCACTATTTTTTTCCACTGGCTGGTTGCGGCAACTGTCATTGGACTTTTTGCTCTAGGTTATTGGATGGTAGATCTGGGTTATTATGATCCTTGGTACAAGCGAGGGCCTGAATTACATAAAAGTATAGGTGTGCTTTTATTTGTAGTGATGGTGTTGCGCATTATTTGGCGAATAAGTCAGGTAAAACCACACAGCCTTACAACTCATAGTAATAAAGAGAAAAGACTTGGAAATTTAGTACATGGCTTTTTGTATAGTGCACTTTTTCTTTTAATGATCAGTGGCTATTTAATTTCAACAGCAGATGGACGAGAGATAGACGTTTTTCAAATAATATCGATAATTAGCTTAGGTGAAGTGTTTACCGATCAAGAAGATCTTGCTGGCACAATACACAAATATTTGGCCTATATACTGCTCTTTACAGTTGCTTTACACGCATTAGCAGCATTGAAACACCATTTCATAGATAAAGACAAAACTTTAGTAAGAATGCTTGGAAATCGAACAACTAAGCAATAATTTAATTTAACAAAACTAATATTAAAATAAAGGCATCACATGAAAAAACTCTTAGTCGCATCAGTACTCTCTGCATCATTATTTTCACCTGGCTTCAGTTCTATAGCGAATGCCGCAGACTATATTATTGACTATAAAGGCGCGCATGCCTCTGTAAACTTTAAAATCAAGCATTTAGGTTATAGTTGGTTAACAGGACGTTTTGACAAATTTAGTGGCAACTTTAGTTACGATGCTGCGGATGTTTCTTTATCTAAGATTGAAGTATTCGTTGACACAACTAGCTTCAATTCAAATCATGCTGAACGAGATAAACACGTTCGTAGTGACGATTTTCTTAATGTTGATAAGTTTGGCAGTGCAAAATTTATCAGCTCTACAATTACTGATTTAGGCAACGATAAATTAGAAATAAAAGGAATACTAACTTTGCATGGGGTTGATAAAAACATTGTTATTGACGCCGTAAAAATTGGTGAGGGTAAAGATCCTTGGGGTGGTTACCGTGTCGGATTTAGCGGTACAACTAGAATTGGTTTAGCTGACTTTGATATTCCTGCAAAACTAGGCCCTGAATCAACACATGTGGAATTAGAGATTCACCTTGAAGGTGTAAGAAAATAGTTGTTTATGTTACGACTATCTTTGTTCATATTTATCATCTGAAATTTAGATTAGAATTATCTGAGTATGTAAACAGAAAGCCAGTGTTCAAGCTGGCTTTACGTTACATGTTGTTTATGTTGGCTTTATTTTACAGAGAGATGATACGTTTATTTTTTCTGTCGATGCATGTGAACAGGAACTGTTCCATGAATATTTAATCCTTGAGCTGAATCGCTAATGTCGAGTTTATGATATTTAAATGCAAAGGACATTGCCTGTAAAGGGCATTGTTTCTGACCTTCAACCCACATTTCTCTATGGGTGTTAGCTTTTATTTCGCGAATAGCATTAGGCGTAGAAAATTCCATAATTAAATCCTTTTAATATTTGTGTTTAAAAAACAAGCATAGAACAATTTGACTATAAGTCTAATTAATATCTCTGAACAAACCCCTTAATTATTACTTTTAAACAGCTCTCGGTACAAATATCCTTGAACAAAATCAACATTTAAATACTCTGCAAATTGTAAATCAGCAACGGTTTCAACGCCTTCTAAAATAATCTTCTTATTTGTACTGTGTGCATAGTTAATCATTGATTCAACAAGTAGCATAAAATTTTTATTATGCTTATTTTCGAGTACGTACTTATCAAGCTTTATGTATTCAACCAATTGAATAACGGCAGTCGACACCATCGATTGTGGATTGCAAAGATCGTCGATAGCCGTATGGATATTATTTTTTGATAGATTGTCTATCATCGCTAAACTCATAATTGCATCATTAATTTCAGAGTTTTCAATGAGCTCAACAATTATTTTTGATTTTTCAAATCCTTTGAACAATTTCAAAAAGGGGTTTTCATCCTTTAATGCTCCTGTCGAAAAATAGGAATCCTGGTCTAAATTAACAAAAATATCTACCTCATTAGGGGCACATGAAAGTTGCAATATCTTTTGTTGATATTCTACTTGGAATAAACTTAAGGGGCTGTCATGCAAAGAGGAATAAACGAGATCGGGACGAATAGTTGAATTATCTTTATTAAAAAATCTTGATAAACATTCATAGGCAAATATTTCTTTGCTTTTGAGACAAATAATAGGTTGATATTCAACGCCATAGCGTTGATTTTCCATAATATATATTAATGTTTCTGGAGAAAGGTGAGATGTGTTTTTCATTAATTGAGCAGGTTGTCTTAGAACTAACCTGTTCCAACAGCTTAAATGTGACAACATTGTAAACAAGAATAACAGGCGTGTAAATGAGAATTATTTGTATTTGCGGAGTGCGAACATGCTAGATAGAGTGTTCAGCCTATGGCCATATCGAAATCTGCCTTTATACAAAAGTATAAAAATTTAGCTAAAGTGAATTCAAACTGTTAGACTTCGCGCGAATTTTTAATGGCTGTCTATTCGGCAAACACAACTAATTAAGGGCGTATTATGTCAAAATTTTTCTATCGAGGTACTCCTGATATTATGGGGAGTCATGGCAGTACGGGTTATAAACCTAACCCTGACATAAAGCTTGGTAGTGCAGCAAATCCATTAACGCTTGTTGTTGCAACAAAGCAAAGAGAGCAAGAGATTGAAGCGATTGTTGCAAAGCACAATTTCATCGCTAACATTGAAGTTAATATTGATGAGAAAGAGAATGTTGCAGAGCTTGATGCCATGCTAAATGTCCCTAAAACACAGCGTTTTGATAAAACCCCAAAAAGAAATGAGCCATGCTCTTGTGGCAGTGCTAAAAAATATAAGAAGTGCTGTGGTTAATATCTATTATTGGATTTAAATTAAGGCTAAGAATCAATTTCTTAGCCTTTTTTATTTATGCTATTCTGGAAAAAACCGCAAAAATGACAGATACTTAACTATTGATTACAGATGAGGAAGGATGTCACTAATTGAAGAAAATCAGCTTAACACAAGATGAGAATTTATCATTTAAAATTAGCCAGCAGTTATCATCTCAAGAATCACAACGCTTTGACCTTTATTTCTCTATCCCCGAAGAAATGGGAATTAATGCGGTTACCCTCAGTGAAGAAAATTACTTTCACAGTAGTATAAAAACCCATAGTGCATACTTCTCTCGTCAAGTACATTTACCCTTAGTTAGAAGTCGATTTATAAGCCAAAAAAAAGGCGAAAAGAGCGATTATCGCAGCAACCTAAATTTATTTTCATATCAATTTAGAGTCGCTCTTGAAACAGATATTAAACAAGCACTACAAGAAAGTGATTCAGAGGTCTTTTACTTGTCTGCGCTTGAACTTGTCAAACAAACACAATCCTTGTTAAAAAAGTTACGTCGTTATACTCCCTCAGATCAAAAGCTAAGCTCTTACTTTGAAAATGTAGATAATTACCTGAGTTGGTACACTGAGCAGTCATTTCTTAATTTGCTAGCTAATGGACCAAAAAGTTCAGAGCAGGCCGACTCGCGTGAGGTTTTATTTGAGCTATGTCGACAAGAAAATAACTACCGAACTGAGCGACAATATAATTCAAAAATAACCTTAGCTGATCCTAACCGTATCACTAACAAAATGCGTTTATTGCAACGGTTAAGCGAGTACGGTGTGGTATTTAAAAGAACCACACACGATCTAGATGCAAATCTAAGGCGTTTAGTTCGAGGCAGTATTACCGCCGTTGTTATGGCCTTTGTGATGACAATTGTACTAAATGCTCGCTCAGCCTTTACCGAAGTTACCTTGGTATTAATCACCTTTTTAGGCGTTATTTATGGGATTAGAGAAATTTTTAAGGATGACCTAACCCGCTATATTTGGCGTGTGATTCAACGAGGACGACCAAAGTGGCAGCATGTATTTACCGATAGTTTATCGAAAAATAAAATATCAATGCAAACATTTTGGCTTGAATATATTAATAAAAAAGACTTGCCCGATATAGTTGATAAACATTTTCAAAAGCGTCGTCAACAAAATAAGCAAGCAGCCCAATTATTACATTTTCGCTGCAATTCAAGGGTTATTGCTAAAGAGTTCATACCGGGTTTTAAAGAAATTCAACACCAAATCTTTTTTAATTTAACACCATTTGTTCGCTTTTTGAAAAAAGGAGAAGGGCGTTTATATGCCCTTGATGGCAGTAAAATATCTAACCAAGGTGTTGAACGACGTTATCAAATAAATCTAGCGGTAGTGCAAGAGCAAAAAATAGTGGGTAGTCAAACTCAACAGTATATACAGCGTTTTAAAATAACGATGAACCGCTCTAAAATTATTAATATTGAAGGTATGAAGTCAGAACAGAATTACTAGGATTTTCAAATGGGGTTAACGGTTCACCTACAAAAGTATTTAGCGTAGCTGAGCCGTTAATCTAAAGATCTATCAATTTGTTTTTTTACTAAGTTGTTGAATTATCGGCCTTATATACATCAAAGTTAATCTTGTCTATATGGGTTTTTTTCAGCATCCCACCAATGCTAAAAAAGGCGATAACTTGAAAATAGAGAGTATTGATTATAATTTCTAAACTATATAATTGATAAACATCTACTGCTGAATTTGCCATTAAAAATAAGCTTAAGAAAATACTCACTGATACCATTGATTGCAATGAAAATTCAGTTTGATTACTTCTATCTTCAATTGATTGATGGGGGTCTAAGCGCTTGCCCGTTAAGTGCCAGATAGCTAAACCGATAAATAGAGCGTGAACCAAACAAAGTGTTAATACCTTAATAATGAGGTCACTGGTGATGGTGAAATTATTAATATATAAATCAAAAGAAACAAAAGCTAAAAGAAGTACTACAGCCAAAACTACTGATAAAGGTGAGACATAATTAAACAAGTGTCGTGGTGTAAGATCTGCGGTTCGGCTCGTACTTTTATTCGCTTTTCTCATCAATTTGAATTGTCGACACCCTGATACTTCTAACAACATAAAAGGGATAAACTGCACCATTCCAAACATCAAAGGTAATCCTTCTGCAACTTTTTTATTGCCCACGTAATCTGCTGATATATAAACATGAATTGTTAAAAGAACCAAACCAATTACTATAATTATGTTATTAAGCAATTTATAGCTAGTTTTGGAAGCAATCACTTTCTCAACAGGCACAGGGTAAAGTTTTGGATAACTTTCTGGTGGGAAATTCTTCAAAACCCCATCAACCCTTTTTATAATCTGTTTAGGGTAATAATATGAAATCAATATAATTTGGCTTAGAAATAAAGCATAAAATAAAATGTTAATAGACATTTTTTCTCCTTAATTGTTTTTAACGTTCATGGCACTGCTAAAAGCAATACGTAATTCAGAGTCTGTTACCCCTGCAGTTCTACATGCAGAAATAGCTGAGTTTAGTTGTGCTAAAACCTCTGAGTTTAAGTCCATTTTGCTATTCACTAAAGCCTCTGGGTGTACGAAGGTACCTCGATAGCCCTTACTTTGAATGACTAAGTCTCTTTCTAATAATTTATATGCCTTAGCAACCGTTTTACTATTTAGCTCTAAATCATTCGCTAATTGCCTAATGGAGGGGAGCGAGTCCCCAGGCCTTATTTTATTGTTGATGATCGCTGACTTTATCTGTTCGACGACTTGAGTAAATAACGGCATCGGATCTTCAATATCAATAGTGATTTCCATATATATGCATGCCCAGTTGTCCCGTGTGTGGTAATGGTACACCTGTAGCGGTGTGATAAGCAAGGGGAAGTTGATTGTTTTTTGACTAATTTAGGCTGACAGAAGACGATAAATTAATTTTTGTGAATAAATTCATGAGATTAAGGGGGAGAACTTAAGGGGATAATTAAAAAAGCCTGAATATCTCGATGATGGTATAACTATCGAGAAATCTCAGGCTTTAGTGGTTTTCTTAGTTTGAGTACTTTACTTTACTTCTTCACCAGCGGCTTGCTTGTCGGCATGGTAGCTTGAACGTACTAAAGGACCACAGGCTGCGTGATCAAAGCCCATTTTAATAGCTTCTGCTTGATACATATCGAAAACGTCAGGATGCACGTAACGTTCAACAGGTAAATGATGCTTACTTGGTTGTAAGTATTGGCCAATCGTTAACATGGTTACGCCATGGCTACGTAAGTCGCGCATTACTTGCAATATTTCTTCATCAGTTTCACCTAAACCAACCATTAAGCCTGATTTTGTTGGCACTTCAGGATTTGCCTCACCAAACTTTTTCAGTAAATCTAATGACCACTGATAGTTAGCTCCTGGACGAGCTTTGGTATATAAGCGAGGGGCTGTTTCTAAATTGTGGTTAAATACATGAGGAGGGCTAACATTTAAAATATCTAAAGCACGGTCCATGCGACCACGAAAATCAGGCACTAAAATCTCAACTTTAGTATTCGGAGCGTGTTTGGCTATTTCACTAATACAGTCGGCAAACTGCTGTGCGCCACCATCACGTAAATCATCACGGTCAACTGATGTTATCACCACATATTTAAGTTTCATGTCTTTAAGGGTTAATGCTAATTTTTGTGCTTCATCAACTTTAGGTGCTAAAGGTCGCCCATGGCCAACATCACAAAATGGGCAACGACGTGTACATATATCACCTAAAATCATAAAGGTCGCTGTACCGTGGTTAAAACATTCTGATAAGTTTGGACAAGAAGCTTCTTCACATACTGAATGTAAATCATGCTTACGTAATGCTGATTTTATATTGTCAATTCGGTCAGTAGTACGAGGTAACTTAATACGTAACCATTTTGGTTTTCTTAACATAGTTTCGCGATCTGAAGGCACGACTTGAATTGGTATATGAGCCAATTTATCTGCATCACGTAATTTTGTGCCAGGGGCAACTCGGGTTGTTTTAGTCGTCATTAATTTCATCCCAACCAGCTTTATAACTGATATTATTGGTATTTAATAATTTAGCTAGATGTTCTACTAAAGATTCACCTGCTTGATCTGTATCTGTTAATTGACTGATATCGGCTGTTTGCACCATCTCTAATCCTTGGTAGCCACAAGGATTTATACGAAGAAATGGTGATAAGTCCATATTCACATTTAGTGCTAAGCCATGAAATGAACAACCTTTGCGTACTCGTAAACCTAGAGATGCGATTTTTTTTCCATCGACATAAACACCTGGTGCATCAGGTTTAGCTTTCGCGGTAATATCAAAATCAGCTAATGTGGCAATAAGGCCATTTTCAAGTAAAGTGACTAAATTACGTACGCCCATTTTTCGACGGCGAAGGTTTATCATAAAATAGATAACCTGTTGTCCAGGGCCGTGATAAGTCACTTGGCCGCCTCTGTCTACTTTTACTACTTCAATGTCCCCAGGCATAAGAAGGTGTTCTTCTTTACCTGCTTGACCTTGGGTAAAAACAGCAGGGTGCTCTACTAACCAAAGTTCGTCTTGGGTTTCGTCATTGCGATCATCAGTAAATTTTTGCATAGCTTGCCAAACAGTGGTGTAGTCCATAGTGGCAAGCTGTCGAATGATTAACGAATTTTTCAAGTTTTTACTTCACTTAATTCTACTGAAATGGATTATATCCAAATTATAATAGGAATACACCGGACAAATACTAAGGTTATTATTTGAATATAAGTCGCTACTCGAAGATAGCTAATTGAGCTTATAAAACGTAACGGACGATATCAATAGCTGTTAGTTCTTTGTAAATTGTTTCGATATGCTCTTTACTGGTTACAGTAACGGCAATAGAAAGAGAGTGATAATTGCCTTTTGAACTGGCTTTAACTTTAGGAGAGTAATCACCGGGTGCATGCTTTTGTAATTCATTTATCACCAAATCAGGTAATTCATCGCAAGCAACGCCCATAACTTTAAAGTTTAGTACCGTTGGAAATTCTAATAATTCATCAAACTTGGTTTTCATGTTTATTCTCTAAAGTAATACAACAAGGTAATAAATAGTCAATCTTGGGGCATTTTACCATTAATCAAATAAAATGTGATCATTGTATTTAGGGCTATACCAATTTGATTGATTAAGTGATCTACTTTTTCATGAGGAAAAATGGATAAATACTAGACATACAATTTAGTAAGTAGTTATTCTACTTATAAATTTTATAACGCAGTAGTTTTTATTTTAACCTTTAAAAATGAGAAAATAATTAATCATCTTGGTATTAATTATTTGATTCGCTAATAAATTGAAATTTAATCATAAAAAAACTCGACATAAGTCGAGTTTTAATAAAGTTAAACACTAATTTATAATTAGTTAGCAAATTGTAATTTTACATAGTCAACTAACTTACTGAACATGCTACCTTCATTTACTTCTTGTAAAGTGACTAACGGGTATTCTGCGATGTCTTCACCGTCTAATCGGAGGAACAATTTACCGACTACGGTTCCTTTAGCTAACGGAGCTTCTAATTGGCGATCCAATTCGAAGCTTGCTTTTAAATTTTTACGTTGACCACGAGGAATAGTAATTGGTGTGTCGAGTAATATACCTAAATCGACATCTTTTACATTGCCCATCCATACTCTATTACTAACAAATTTTTCGCCGGCTTTATAAGGTGTGTACGTTTCAAAGAACCTAAAGCCATAATTAAGTAATTTTTTACTTTCAACTTTTCTGGCTCGTTCACTGTCAGTACCCATTACAACGCTAACTAAACGCATTCCGCCTTTAGTGGCAGAAGAAACCAAACTGTAACCTGCTTGTGAAGTATGGCCTGTTTTTAAACCATCAACATTCATGCTTTTGTCCCATAATAAATTATTACGGTTGTATTGCTTTATGTTGTTGTAAGTGAAAGTTTTTTGGCTATAAAGTTTATATTCTTCAGGAACATCACGAATAAGTGCCATTGCAAGCGTTGCCATATCGCGCGGTGTTGTTTTATGTTCTTTACTGTCTAATCCGTGGCTATTTTCAAAATAGCTACTGCTCATGCCTAGTTGTTCAGCATGGCCATTCATTAATTGTGCAAAAGCATCTTCGCTGCCAGCAATATGTTCAGCCATAGCAACACAAGCATCATTACCCGAAGCAACAATAATTCCTTGATTTAATTCTTTAACTGAAATTTCAGTGCCTACTTCAATAAACATCAGTGATGAACCAGGGAAGTTTTTTGCCCACGCTTCTTCACTTACCGTTACCATATCTTCGTTATTGATATTGCCATTTTGTAATTCTTTACCGATGATATAACTTGTCATCATTTTGGTTAAACTTGCTGGAGCTAGCAATGAATCTGCATTACTTTCAGCAATGACTTTACCTGTAGTGAAGTCTATTAGAATATGACCTTTTGCTTTGACTTTTGGTGGTGATGGGATAATGGGGGCTGCTTGAGAAAAAGATGAAACAGTTAATGCAACAGCGCCAAAAAAACAAAGAAGTTTAGTTGAAGTTTTAGCCATTTTTCTAGCTAATGGGTAAGTCATAATATTCCTACGAAAGCTGAATGATAAAGGGAAGATTTTCAGCAGTATACCATTTTTATAACTGATTACTATCGTGGTTTTGTGGCAATTTGTTACTAATAACTATTTCCGACTAAATGCTTGTGGGTAACCCGATTTTTTCAGGCTTGCTAGTATGGTATTCATCGCATCTTTATCGCTTATTGGTCCTATCTGTACGCGATAAATATCGTTATTCTTCGGAGTGATGGTATTTATTTGATACAAACTTTGTAAGGCTTGTGCAGTCTTGCTAGCGAGAAGCTCATTTTTAGTGGCAAAAACCTGAATGTATTTACGTTGATCAGTCGAAGTGATAAGCGTTTCTTTAGGCTTAAGCGGATGCTCTTTTTTAGCGACTGTAAAATCAGTGATAGATGTGATCGTTACATTTGCCACACCTGTTTTCATCATGCCAAGTTTATAAGCTGCGCTGTACGATAAATCAATAATTCGGTCTTGATGAAACGGCCCGCGGTCATTCACTCTAACAATCACTGATTTACTGTTTGCGTTATTCGTTACTTTTAAATAAGTCGGTAGGGGTAAGTTTTTATGAGCCGCACTCATGGCATACATATTATAAATTTCACCATTTGAGGTTAAATGGCCATGAAACTTTTCACCGTACCACGAAGCAATACCCGTTTGAGAAAAATTTTCTGCGCTTTTTAATACGGAATACGTTTTTCCTCGAACTTGATATTGGCTTTTATTCCCACCTCTGCTGTGCGCCTCAGCTCTGGGAGTAATATCAACAAGTTCACTTGCCGTAGGTATTCGGGTTGGTTTGCTGTCTTTTTGTTGTTGATAACGTCCAGTATGTGTACTACAGGCAGTTATGAGTATTAATAGTATTGTGAACAGTATATTTTTTTTCACTTGAGGGTATCTTATTATTTATCTATAAATTTAAGCAATAAAGCGTTTATGAGTACTAATACCCATTAATATGCCAAAACCTGCCAGTAATGTCACCATAGATGTGCCGCCATAACTCACTAATGGCAAAGGGACTCCTACAACGGGCAATATGCCTGATACCATACCTATGTTTACGAAAACATAAACGAAAAAAGTTAAAGTAATACTGCCTGCTAATAACTTGGTAAATGCGTGTTCTGCATTAGCCGCAATCCACAACCCTCGCATTACAATCAGTAAATACACACTTAATAAAGCAACAACACCAACAAAACCAAACTCTTCACTAAAGACCGCAAAAATAAAATCTGTATGTCGCTCTGGTAAGAACTCAAGCTGTGATTGTGTGCCTTGTAACCAGCCTTTACCGTTTATTCCACCTGAGCCTATGGCTATTTTTGATTGTATAATTTGATAACCTGAGCCTAAAGGCTCTTGTTCAGGGTTTAAAAACGTCAGCACCCTTTGTTTTTGATAAGAACCTAATAAATAAAACCATAAAATTGGCGTAAAGGCTAAACCTAAACCAGAGCAAATTCCAATTAGCTTCCAACTCACACCAGCCAGAAAAATAACGAATATACCTGAGCATGCGATTAAAATTGATGTACCGAAATCAGGCTGTTCAAAGATTAAAATAGTGGGTAAAAGAACCAAAACTAAAGCAATGACAATCGTCTTTAATTTTGCCGGAAGATTTTGTTCGCTAACATATGCTGCAATCATAATGGGAACAATTAGTTTCATGATCTCTGAAGGTTGAAATTTAAATAAGCCTAAATCTAGCCAACGTTGCGCCCCTTTGCCTACATGACCGAACAATAAAACCGCGCCAAGCATTAGTAAGCCTAAAACAAATACAGGAATTGCCCATTTTTGATAGACTAGCGGCGGTATTTGCGCGACGGCAAACATCACTAATAAAGCAATTCCGATACGCCTTGTTTGGCGATAAACAATTCCCATTTCTTGACCGCCGGCACTATAAACGATAAATAACCCTAAGGTCATTAAAACAAGAATACATAACAGTAGTGGCACGTCGATATGAATTCTTTGCCAAAAACTTCGCTGTTTTTGTTGATCATGCCCATGGCTTCGCACTAGTTATTTCCTGTTTTTGTAGTTTTCTTTCTTTTACCATATACATTTGAATGTTGTGGATGCTTGCTTTTGTCGGTACTGATGATTTCTCGGTCGCCAAAATACTGATCCATCACTTGGCGAGCGACAGGCCCTGCGTTAAAACCACCGCCAAAATTTAAAACATTTTCAACGACAACCGCAACGACAATTTCTGGGTTTTCGTATGGAGCAAAAGCGACGAACATCGCATTATTTCGTTGTTTCTCTTTGGTTGTTTTTGCATCATATTCTTCATCTTGTTTTTTTGATATCAGTTGAGCCGTCCCTGATTTACCTGCCGCGTCATATTTAGCACCTTTAAAAGCAGGATATTTCTTTTGTGCTGTGTTGTGCATAGCATCAAGGACTAAATTCCAGTTGTTATTATCTTTTAACATAATGGGCGGTTTTTCTTCAATTTCGACAGTTTCAGTTACCATTTTTGTCACAATATTGATGCTTTTATTTGGGGGGGTAGCATTAATTTGTTTAGTGTCTTTTTCATTCAAGCTATTTATATCAATTGCTTTGGTTGTGGCACGCAAAAAGTGCGGTGTATGTATCTGCCCTTTTTTGGCTAAAATAGAAATAGCTTGTGCTAATTGCAAGGGGGTTACAGTCCATAATCCTTGGCCAATGCCTACATTAACGGTATCTCCGGTATACCATGGTTGATTGTATCGACCACGCTTGGCTTCTTTTCCTGGCAAAATAGCACGTTTATCTTCCCAAATATCAACACCGGTAAGCTCACCAAAGCCAAATTTTTCCATCATATTAGTAATGTTATCGATATCTAGCCTAACGGCTAAATTATAGAAAAAAACGTTACATGAATGTTCTATTGCGTCGTTTAAGTTAACCCAGCCATGTCCTGGCGCATACCAATCTCGGTATTTATGGTCAAGTCCTTTTAATTGAAACCAACCAGGATCATAATATCGAGATGTTTGGGTGATAACCCCAGCTTCTAAACCCGTTAAGCCGAGTAAAGGTTTAACGGTTGAGGCGGGCGGGTAACTTTGAACACTGCGATTAAGTAACGGTCGATTGTTCTTGGGGTTGAGTAATTTTTTGTAATTTTTAGTACTGATACCATGAACAAATAAGTTACCGTCATAACTTGGGTTTGAATACATTGCCAATATTTCACCATTGCGGGGGTCCATTGCTACAACAGCTCCACGTTTGCCTGCTAAAGCGCGTTTGGCGATCATCTGTAATTCAATATCTATGCTTATAGTTAAGTCTTGACCCGAAATAGGAGGAGTGTAATCAAGTGTCCTTATCACGCGGCCCTGACTGTTTATTTCTACCTCTTGATGGCCAACAGTGCCATGTAATAAATCTTCATAATATTTCTCTAAACCCAGCTTACCGATATTTCGCGTTGCGGCATAATCTTCTGCTAAGTTTTGTTCAGCTAAACGGATTGAATCTTTATTATTGATACGAGCAACATAACCTAATGAGTGCGTTGTTAAATCGCCAAAGGGATAATAACGTTTGAGACGAGCATCGATAAAAAAACCAGGGAATCTATGCTGGTTTACTGAAAAAAGAGCGACTTGTTGAGCACTTAATCGGGAGTGTAATTCAATGGGTTTAAAGCGACGGTTTCTTTTTAATGCTTTAAATAATTTTTGTTGTTTTTCTTCACTGATATCAAGTAATTCACTAACTTCAATAATATGATTTTTTAAATCAGTGCTCTGCTCAGCAATAACCTCTAATGAATAAACAGGTTTGTTTTCCGCCAGTAACACCCCATTGCGGTCGTAGATAAGTCCACGGTTAGGTGCTACGGGCAAAAGTTTTATGCGATTGGAGTTAGAGCGAGTTTGATATTTTTCATAAGAATTAATTTCTAAATCGTAAATATTGCTAATTAACATTAACAATAAAACGAGGACACCAATAAATGCGATGAACGTTCTGCGAGCAAATAAGTTTGCTTCCGCCGAGTGGTTTCGAATAGCAACGCGTTTATTCGAGGCCAAAGTTACTCTCGATCATAGTTATTCTCGGTGATATGGGTGATTATTATTG
>Ga0209396_1003761_pt1 | contig 15103 bp, 12 predicted proteins | sample GOMGulsemesocosm_6_FD_184638 | JGI IMG/M metagenome (GOLD analysis project Ga0209396, IMG submission 184638) | Methane-oxidizing microbial communities from mesocosms in the Gulf of Mexico - GOM8C Gulf of Mexico (SPAdes) (version 2) | ecosystem: Environmental > Aquatic > Marine > Cold seeps...
GAGGGCTATTTAGATAATAAAAAACTCATTGAATGGACCAATAAAGGCATAATTAACGATATAAATTGTAGTTTTGTTGCTTTACTCAACGACCAAGTCGTTGGTTTTCGTAGTACTTATTCCGCCAATAATTGGCAAATAGATCAATGGTGTTCGCCAGATTTATGGCAGGTAGAACGTCAGAAATGCTGTTATTTCAAATGTAATACCGTCGATGAAAAATACCGCGGTTTGGGAATTGGTAAACAACTATTACAACTGGCCATTAAAGCAGCAGAGCTACAAGGTGCTCAAGCGGGTATAAGCCATTTATGGAAACAAAGCCCTAAGAATAGTGCAGTATCCTATTTTAGTAAATGTGGTGGTAAATTAGTGAAATCTCATCCCGGCAAGTGGAATGAAGAGAGTAAACAGGGTTATAACTGTATTTTATGTGGTCATGATTGCCACTGTGAAGCGGCTGAAATGATTATTCACTTTGAGAGTTAGTGCTTTTAGCTATCTTAGAGAGTCACTGTAAGTTGATGACTAAATATTCTCAGCTTCACTATTGAGCTGCTCTTTTATATGCTGAAATATATCTTCATCAAATAAGCCCAAACCTTTTCGAGTAAGAATAAAAGATGATGCGCTACCTACATCATGAGCAATGAGATCTTCATGACGTAAAAAAGCGAGTGTACCTATATGAGCCGCACGTTTGTCGGTTTCAGCCTCGGAGTTTGGAAACACATCATTAAAGCCTATTTCTGTTGGTGCAGGGAAATGCTGCGCTAATAGTTTTAGTATGATTACCGATGACTCATCGAATTTTGAAAAATTAACACTCATTATATTTCCCGTTCAGTGCAATGCATCTACTATAGAATATAGCAGACTAAAATCAATTATAAAGGTGTTAAGTACTCGCTGTAACTAACATTTTAATTCTCGTACATTATGCTCAACTAATTTGTTGTCTTTTGTATAGCCAGTAGGGTCAAAATATATTACTGCCCCCGCCCTTCTTCTACCAAAACATGACAACACTATATTCGACAAGTAGCCTTTCACATAAACCACAAGGTTCAGGAAAAATTGCCTACAATTCTAAAAAGTACAGGTACTTATTAATTACTTTTGCTAGAAGCCTCTTCCGGCAGTTGCCAATCAATTTGATTAACCTTATGTTTCGCTAACCAAGTATTGGCTTGGGAGAAATGCTGACAACCAAAGAATCCCCGATATGCTGAGAGAGGAGACGGATGCGGGCCAGATAAAATCAGATGTTTATCTTGGTTTATATTTTTACCTTTTTTCTGAGCATGTGCTCCCCATAAGATAAAAACACAGCCATTATTTTGCTCATTTAGTGTATTAATAACCTGCTCGGTAAATAACTCCCAGCCCAATTTTGCATGAGAATGAGCATTACCTTGCTGCACAGTTAATACTGTATTGAGTAACAAAACACCTTGCTCTGCCCAATGCGTTAAACAGCCATGTTTTGGCGCTTTAAAGCCCTTGATATCCGTTGATAGCTCTTTATACATGTTCACCAGTGATGGAGGTATTTTTATGCCATCTTGTACTGAAAAGGCTAAACCATGTGCTTGATCTTTTCCATGATAAGGATCCTGTCCAAGAATGACAATTTTTACATCGGCTAAATCAACGTGGTTAAAGGCATTGAAAACATCATCTTCTGCTGGGTAAATTGACATTTCAGTCGCTCGTTGTTTGGCAACTTCTTTAACTAAATCTTTAAAATAGCTTTGCTCTGCTTCACGGCTAATTAATTGCTGCCATTGTGGTTTGATCATATTTATTTCCATAATTTTATAGCCGTTAAGACTAAAAAAGCCATCACCAAAGTGATAGCTTTTATATTTATCTGAGATTTTACCTTAATATTGTACTTTACGTAATGCCGTTAAGCATTGTAAACAGAGTTGTTAAGGCTCTCTCCACCTTAACTTAAAAGGTAGCTGCGTAAATCACTGAAATCATTAGCAAGGTCCTGCGACAATATAGGTTCACCAGCGCAATCAGCTAATTCTTTTGGTAAACCAATTGGTTGACCAAGAATACTTTCAACAACTTCTTTAAACTTAGCAGGATGAGCTGTTCCTAAAAACACACCAAACTCCCCTTCAGTTGCACTGTATTGTAATGCTTTATAAGCTACAGCAGCATGAGGTTCGCTAATATATCCTAATTTACTCAGCTGAATCACCGTTGACTGGGTTTGTTCTTCATCGATAGATACTGAAGTAACACAGCCTTGCTCAACAATACCACTTTTTAACATGTGCTCAACGCGCGGCCAGTTATTCGGATTACTTACATCCATAGCATTTGAAATAGTTGCCACCGTTTTAGTTGGCGTCCACTCACCAGTTTCTAAGTAACGTGGCACGGTATCATTGGCATTAGTCGCAGCAATAAAACGTTTAATAGGTAAGCCCATTGCTTTAGCAAATAAACCTGCCGTTAAGTTACCAAAGTTACCACTTGGAATAGAGAATACTATGTTGCTTAAGTCGCTTTTTGCTCTTGAAAGCTGTGCTACTGCTTCGAAATAGTAACAAACCTGAGCAAGTAATCGGCTGATATTAATAGAGTTTGCAGAGTTCAAACCGATAGTATTTGCTAATTCTTTATCATCAAACGACTGCTTAACCAGTGCCTGACAATCATCGAAATCACCATCAACTGCTAATGTCTCAATATTACCGCCTAGGGTAGTAAACATTTTTTCTTGCAGTAAACTAATTTTTCCTTTTGGATACATGATAACAACACGAATGTTATCAATACCGTGGAATGCATGAGCAACAGCAGCGCCGGTATCACCTGAAGTCGCGGTTAAAATAGTTAGAGGTTTAGTTTCACCTGTTGCTTTAGCGTCTTTAGCAACAAAAGCTTGTAAACATTTAGCCATAAAACGCGCACCAAAATCTTTAAATGCTAGCGTTGGCCCGTGAAATAACTCTAAAATTGCGCGTTCTGGACTTATTGGTTGTAATAAGGCAGGAAAATTAAAGGCATCGGTAACTATGTCAGTTAATTCGCTTTTTGTTAAGTCACCTTCAACAAAAGGGTGCAGTATTTTAACACTACGTTCGACTAAAGGCAGTGCTAGTAGCTCTTCAATGTTATCTAACTTAGGCATTGAGCTTGGAAAAAATAAGCCCTGATTTTTACCTAAGCCCTGCTTTACTGCTTGCGAGAAAGATACCTGCTCTTCATTTTCTTTTAAATTATAATATTTCACTGTCTTTCCTAATAATCTGTTTACTAAATGGTTTAGCCATTGCGATCATATTTGACCAATGCAAATCGCTATCAATTAAATTTCTGTTGCGCCAACGTTGTCTACTTTACACACATGAACAAAGCCTAGCTCTGTTTGTAAGTAGTTATCTTGTAACCATAAAGCGTATTGCTCTGCCTGTTGTTGGTTATCACAAACACAAAAAAGTGTCGGTCCTGAGCCTGATATACCCACAGCCAATGCGCCTTGTGCAGTCAAGTAATCACGTGACTCTTGATATCTCGGCAACAAATTAGTGCGATAGGGCTCAGCAACAACATCAGTTAGTACAGAAAATGCTTGGTCCTTATCTTGACGATGGCAAGCATCAACAAATGTTGCTAAGTTTTGACCATAATGAATAACATCACTACGGCTATAACTTGTTGGTAATACATCCCGTGCCGCTTTAGTTGAAACTTCAATACCTGGATAGGCCATTACATAATAACAATCATCAAAGCTTGGTAAAATGCGTGAGATCACGTTTTCATCCGGCACCATTAATTGCAAGCCTCCTAGATAACATGGCGCTACATTATCATAATGTAAACTACCACTAATCTGTGCTTCCATTTGCCCAGTCATTTTTAATAAAACATTTTCAGAAAAACTAAAATCATGAAATTTTGCGTAAAAAGCATTTAAGCCTGCTAGCGCCGCAACAACAGAACAAGCACTAGAGCCTAAACCGCTGCCAACTGGCATTTTTTTATCCAAACTAAGGGCAACAAAAACAGGATTTATGTCAGCACTTTTTAATTGCTCATTAAACAATAATAAACATGACCAAACAATATTATCTTCTTTATTACTTGGTAATTTATCGGCAAAGTTACCCGTAACCGTTAGGCTACTCTCATTTGATGTTGTTGCACTCACAGTTACAACATCACCTAATAAAGTGCCATCAATTGGTTTGACTGCCAATCCTAAGACATCAAAACCGACACTGACATTGCCTATGGAAGCCGGTGCAAATACTGAAACACTGTTATTAACATTGCCGTTAGTATTAATATTAGTAACTGACATTAGTGTTGTTGCTCCCACGCTAAGGTTCTTAATAAATCACCAAAAACACCTGCAGCTGTAACCGCGGCACCAGCACCGTAACCCCGTAAAACGAACGGCAATGGCTGGTAATAACGACTATGAATAGCTAAGGCATTCTCACCATCTTTAATGCTATATAAGGGATGGTCTGATCCAACGGACTCAATAGAAACCTGACATTTTCCGTCAACAATATTACCAATATAACGAAGCACTTTACCTTCTGATTTAGCACTTGCTACGCGCTCAGCGAAATCATTATCAAGCTTAGTTAAGTTGTTCATAAACTGACTAACATCGCCACTTGCATCAAAATCACTGGGTAATACTGACTCGATGTTGATATCAGATAATTCTAATTGCATGCCAGCTTCACGCGCCATAATTAATAATTTACGCGCAACATCCATACCACTTAAATCATCACGAGGATCGGGTTCAGTAAAACCATTTTCTTTGGCAATAGCGGTAGCCTCTGATAACGACATACCCTCTTCTAATTTACCAAACATATAAGATAAAGAACCCGATAATACCCCTTCAAAACGCTGTAACTCATCACCCGCTTTAATTAAACTCTGTAAGGTATCTATCACTGGTAAGCCAGCACCTACCGTTGTTTCATATAGGAAACGGCGATTAGTTTTTTGTGCAGTACTACGCAACTCTTGATAATACTCCCAAGAGTCAGTATTGGCCTTTTTATTTGGCGTGACGATATGGAAGCCTTCAGCTAAATAATCGACATAACTCATTGCTAATGCTTCGTTGGACGTTGAGTCAACAAACACAGGGTTAATTAAGTGGTTATCACGAACAAAACCCTTAAGATTATCTACATTAACCGGTAGCGGATTACCTGCATTAGCAACAACGTCTTGCCAGTTATTTAAATCAATGCCTTCTTTGTCAAACACCATACCTTTAGAGTTGGCAATGCCGTAGACTTTCAAAACAATATTTTGCTTTTTTAAACTCGCTTGTTGACGAGATATCTGTGCGATTAGCTCACTACCAACAACGCCACAGCCGACTAAGAAAACATCAATGGTTGGTTTATGCGAAAAGAAATTTTGATGGCTAACTTTCATGGCATCCATACATTTTCGTTGTTCAACAACCACTGAGATACTACGTTCTGAAGAATCCTGAGCAATAGCAACCACGTTAACTCGAGCTTGAGCTAATGAGCTAAAGAATTTAGCGGCTACGCCTCGTTGATGATGCATTCCATCCCCAACAAGTGAGACAATTGATAACTCACCCTTTAACGATAAAGGCTCAAGTAAGCCATTTAATAGCTCTAACTCAAATTCATCTTGTAAACTTTGTTTCGCACGTTCAGCGTCATTTGAATAAATACAAAAACTAATACAATATTCACTCGATGACTGGCTAATGAGTATCAATGAGATGTTTTCTCTACTCATGGTTGCAAAAACGCGACTCGCCATGCCGACCATACCTTTCATACCTGGTCCTGAAACATTCACCATGGTTAAGTCATCAAGGTTAGAAATAGCTTTAACACGCTTCTGTTGATCATTTTCACTTGAAATCAAAGTACCTGGTGCGCTGGGATTACTGGTATTTTTAATTAGACAATTTATATGATATTGAGCGATAGGTCCGATTGTTTTTGGATGCAATACACTGGCACCAAAATAAGATAGTTCCATTGCCTCTTGATAAGATAAATAATCAAGTAATTTAGCTTCTTTAATATAGCGAGGATCGGCATTATAAACGCCATCAACATCAGTCCATATCTCACAACACTCAGCTTCTGCACAAACGGCTAATACTGCAGCAGAATAATCTGAGCCATTACGTCCTAACGTCGTTACTTGTGGCATATCACTATTATTATCTGCATTAACACCAATAAAACCTGGCATTAGCGAGACTTTACTTAATTTATTGTATTCAAGCGCGAACTTTTCTTTTGATAGTACTAAATCGGCTACCGCATTAAGTGAAGAGTTATTTGTGTATAAAAATTTCTCGGGTGCTAATAATGAGACTTGTAAGCCATAAGCTTGTAAAACGGCATCAAGTATTGCAACACTTAAACGCTCACCTGTGCTGATAATGCGTGCACGAATATGATCTGGGCAATAAGTTAATAACGTAACCCCTTGCATATAACGTTGCAGTTGATGCTCATAATTTGTTAACGCTTGCTCACAATGTTGATGATTAAAGTTGCTAATACTTGCTGATAAATCATCGATGATAGTGGTAATTGCGCGTTTAAAGTGACCTAAATCTGTTACTAATTTTGCTTCATCGCTAATATTTTCAGCCATAGCCACTAAATGATTAGTCACACCTTGTGGTGCAGATACAACAACAGCAATCTTTGAAGATTCACTTTTGTCTTTGATAATATCGGCAACTTGACGAAAACGCTCTGCTGAAGCTAATGAAGAGCCACCAAATTTAAGTACACGCATGTTTTTTCCTTTCTAAAGAATAATGAATAAAAAATCTCGTTTTATGCAAGAACCATTTAAGCCCTCACATGCCATTAGAGTTAATACTCTTCATTGTAAGCATAAAAAAACCCGTAACCTTTTCAGGTCACGGGCTTCGATAAAATTTTTATTTTTTACACGTTAGCCAGCGACCGCCATCCTAATTCGGGTGGTGGTGGTAATAAGAATAATGTGGCTGTTGTTTATTTTCATAAGTCTAAAATGCCTTAAGTCATGATAAGTGTCAATCTTTAATGACAAATAAAAACAAATAAAAAGTTATAGTTTATGCATAAAAATTTGAATAAAGGAAAGAACCTGCTATATACCCGTTCCATTTGAAGGTGCAGGATTCAGCTAGAATTATAAACAGCATTAGGAAAGGCTTAGATTGAAGATAATAGTTATTCAGGAGAATATGCTCCTGCATTCTCTATTAAGCCACATCCGATAGCGTTACTATCAAAAGCTACAAAACAACCAAAAACTCTTATAAAACAGACGCCTGAAGAGGTCTTAACAGAGTGTACTCGTCGTTACATTTGTTTTTAAAGGAACAAGCCTTAACAAAAAATGTGCCTTGAATTGAAAGCGCTCAGAAACATGCATCTTGAATGGCAACGAGTATAGGTTTGCTAGATCAGTGTGTCTTAATCGATGATCATATTTGCAGATAAATCGGCACAGCAAACTTGATTTCGTCCCTGACCTTTTGCTTGATATAAAGCACTGTCTGATTGAGTAATTAGTGCTTCATAATTAGATTCTTCAGCGCTAAGCTGCGCAACACCTAAGCTTACAGTAACCTTTATATCATGATCTTTATACGTTAAAACCTTCGCAGCTATGCTACTACAAATACGTTGTGCAAGTTCCATCGCCCCTTTAAGAGCTGTTTCAGGTAATATAATAGCGAACTCTTCACCGCCGTAGCGACCAAATATATCCTCAACTCTTAATAAAGAACTTATTAAAGCACTTACTTCAATTAGCACCATATCACCACATTGATGACCATAATTATCATTGAGTAATTTAAAGTAGTCTAAATCGAGCATAATCAGCGACAATTTTTTATCATGTCGCTGTGCTTTAGCATATTCTTGCTCTAATGATTCTTGCCAATGTCTGCGGTTATATACTTGTGTTAAACCATCTATCCTGCTTATATTGGCAAGCTCGTCTAAGGTTTTTTGTAATTGAGTTTGATAATGACAAACATCAGTAACATCCTCTATTAAGATACAAATATTTTTCACTACACCATCAGTTTCAATAGGTAAGAAGGTGCAGTTTTGTGCCATAAACTCACTATCAGTGGTGATAGGGCGGGTATGAGGTAGCTCAAACAGATGATGTCTTTGTTGCCAAGAACAAAAGCTTGGAGTATTTAACTGTAAGACTGAATCAAGTTTTCGAGACAACCAGCGCTCTGGTAATTCTGGGAAGGCAGAAAAGATAGATTGACCAATAATGTTATTGGCTACTTTATCAGTATGCACTTGCAAAAAACGATTCCACATTACTATATTATATTCAGCATCTAAGACTAAAATACCGGTATTTAATTGATTCGCTATTTGGTTATTTACTTGTGTCAGAGCTTGCTCACTTAAAGCCGAAGTATTTTTATTATCTGGAGAAATGAGCGCATTTATATCAAGCATTAAAATTCAGCCAATATCCGGTCAAGTACATTTTTTATATTAATAATTGCTGTCTCAGGGATCAGTAAAACCATATTACAATTAAAAGAGTAATCTGTAACTTGATAATTAATATTCACTTTTAGCGCTAAATCCCAACTAAATGGCATTTGTTGTAAATGCTCAGATAAATTATCTTTTACATTAGGTAATAACTTAGGCGCATTATAAGACATTTGATTATCGATTTGTCGAGCAAATACATTCAAAAAGGTAGTCGTTAAAATAGAACTAATATCAATTAATTGTTCATCTTGCGATAACTCATCAGGTTCATAGCCCAATAAATCGGCTATACGACCAGAATCTTCTTCTTGATACACTAATAGTGCTTCACCGCGAATACCTTCATAGCCAAAAAATCCTTGACTAACAACCGCCATAGTATTTTTTTGCTGACTCAAGGTTTGCATTAGATCTTTTGCATCAACACTTTCAATACTAGGCACCTTAAGGTAGACAAAAGTATTGAGATAGCGAGCAAGTTGATCACTCGCTTGTCCCATAGCAATGTTAATCAACTCTTGCAAACAATCTTGCTGGTCTTCAGTTAAGTGAAACTCATTCATAATAAATTATGCTGCTGTAAGTTATTAAGTAAAACATCCTGTTTGACAGGCTTACGTATGAACTCTTTAGCACCCAAGGCTTTTACCTTAGATTGCATTTCAGGTTGTATATCAGCCGAAATAACAAAGACATTACAAGTGATATTTAATTTTTTAATCCCCTGTAATACACCAATACCGTCAATACCCGGCATAGTGAGATCTAGAAAAAGTATTTCAATCTCATTATTTCTTAAAATGGTTAAGGCTTCGGCTCCATTCGTTGCAGTTTGAACATTGCCTTGCCATTGCTCAGGAAGACTTCTAAGCACTTGCTTCCTAGCCATATTTGAATCATCACAAATAAGCACTGATGGGCTCATAGGAGGGGTAACCTTGTTTTATTATTCTATTGACAATAATTTACCCTAAATAAAAGCAATTGTTAATCACCAAATGCTTTTATTTAACACTATTTTAAAGATATTTTGTGTACATAGGGAATTGAAATACAATTACATGAAGACATTGTACTTTTCAGGCAACAGGAAAGGTAAAATACAAGCTAAATTATATTAAAATAATAACTGTTCGATTCGAGTTAAATTAACCGCCAAGCACAAATGAAGCACAGGCAAGAGATAGAACTGCAGAGCAAATATAAACAACTGAAATCTGAATACTATGTACATTAATTTTCATTACGATGCCTTATCAAGTTAAATAAAATAAAGAGAGTTAATGACAGTAATTATAATTTATAGGAACAGGAAAAAGTGTAGTTAATGCTTGGTACTTTGTCTAATTTTGTGATGAAGATCATTGATTTTGAGGATTTTTGTTACCTTCTTCGGTATTATCTCAGCTTCTTCCAGTGCAATTGTGATTGATGAGTTTTAAGCCATTTTTTAGCGATGTGGTAGTTTGGACAGTATTGCTCAACAAGCCCCCAAAAACTCTTAGAATGATTCAAATGTTCTAGATGGCATAACTCATGAATAATGACATAATCAATTACAAATATTGGCGCCATAATTAAAAGGTAATTAAGGCTTAACTCACCTCGATTATTACAACTCCCCCAACGCGCACTATATTGGCGGATAATGACTTTTCTCGGAACTAAGGATGTTTGAGTGCTAAGCAATTCAAGCCGCTCAACAAACAGTTTTTCAGCCTCTTGCTTAAAATAAGTTTCCAGTAATTTTTTAACACGTTTAGCTTTAGCTAGCGGATTTTCCAACTTAGCATTTACCCTATCACTGATCACAACGTTGAGTTGTCTCAAAGACTGCTTATAGTTATTAAAGAAATCAAGTTCACTTACTAAGGGGGTATCAATAAATACAATAGACTGTTTTGCTGTATAGATATTCAAGGTGAGCTGCTCACCTAAGAACAATAGATTTGCCCCTTGATTAAAATCACAAAACTCAGGCTCCTCTTGTTGCTCAGTTAACTTAGTACGCAACCAAGCTGTCTTCTCTAGAATAAAAGTATCAATAAAAGCTGAAGATACATAATGAGGCGCTCTCACAGTCACATGACCATGTCGAACTTGTAAGGAAAGTGTTTTCCTACGCTTACTGCGAATAAGTTGATATTCAAGCATAAAAAACTATCACAACACATTACACCCTTTATAAGTCATATTATCGATAACGTTATGCGACTTTAACTTTACTTTTTTTAGCTTTACTCGGTGCTTTTTTGTCGTCTTTTTCAGCAACATCAATTAAAGCAACTTCAGGTGTTTTATTAACTGACTTTTTAGGAGTAATTTTTGGCGCCTTTTTAGCGAGTAAGGCGACAAGTACTTCCTCTCTATGCTGTGCTAGGAAAATACTCAATTCTTCATTGGCATTATCACTTAATTCGACGGGTGATTGAGAGAACATCTGGCTTAAGTTATCGGCCATATCCAACATTTTGTCATATTCATCAGCTGATTTCTTATCCATAAATGTTTTCGCCTCTACCCCGTTTCTAATTACTACAAACCGACTTTCAACTGCCATTAGCTTTCCCACCTTTACCTATTGAGCTTATTAAAGGCTCAAAATACTGTAAAAAATAATAATACCTAAGTATCAAATTAGCTTTTACCCAAATTATATTTGCCACAATAGCATAACCAAAACAAAAACTGTATATAAAACCAGTTACAGTAGTTATTTTAGACGATATATCACCATATAAATTTTAAAAAACTTGGCAATCATCGCAAGTTAAATAACTTCTACAGCTACTTTCGTATGTCAAAATACCACCAAATGTAAATGTTCATGTCAACGTTAAATAAAGTTTACTGCTGAATAAACTGACAATCAATCACTTAGAAAATTTGCCCCTTATAATACTGAGTTTTTCCTTACATCCTCTGGGTAAATGGTTACAACTTTTTACTAAAAAGAGTCCACTATTATGATGTGCCTTACATAACTAGGCCGTAAAACACTAACGATATACAATAACGCTTTGGAGAATTACCATGACTACTTTCAAAAAAACATTACTTGCTCTTGCTGCTTCTTTACCTGTATTAGCAATGAGTTTACCAAGCCAGGCAGCAATGACGCCTTATATGGAAAAAGCCCTAATAGATGTGTGTAAAGCCGCAAAAAGTAATAGTTTAATAAAACTTAATGGCACAACTAAATCATACCGTTTAAAAACTAAAACAGTTGCATTAAAATTAATGTGCAATGGTGAAGACGTTATCAGTTTTGCAGAAAGCAATGGCGCAGATAAAACAGCAGCGAAATTACAAAGAAGTATAGGTAATGTTCGTATCACCGATGTTGCAGCAATATCAAAAGTCAAAGTAACGTTTTAATATGTCAGCTAAATAAGAGCGCTCAACAGGATATACTTGAGCGTTCATATTTACTGGTATTATACTGAGTGATAATACTTTTTAGAGGTTGTAAATATTACTGTAATATAATTATCAGTATTGAATGCCTTAATTTTCTTTAAGCAGGACACAAGCTATTTACATCGTTTCGCTAAACAGCGACTACTCGCCAAAAACCTTTTCAAACCAAGACCTATGGTCTTCTTTTTCTTGTAAGCATTGCTTAGAAATAACAATTGAGTTTCGTACAGCAGGGTAAGTTACCGTATTAGCACAATTTTGTGTGACGAAATTACCCGTTTTTTTCTCAAAAAGAGTCTGTTCTATTCCTTCAGGTTGAACAACAACTTTATTGACAATGCCTTGTTTTTTCATGAAATTAGCGAATAAAGGCAAGGCACCACTACTTCCGGTTAGTCCCGTTGGCTTATTATTATCTTTCCCTAACCAAGTCGTTACTAAGTGCTTATTATCATAACCGATGAACCAACTATCTCTTAATGCGTTGCTTGTACCTGTTTTCCCGGCTATTTTTTTATTCTTTAAACGCCAAGTGAGTGAACGTGCTGTGCCTACTTGAGTCACTTGCTCTAAAGCATAATCGAGTAGGTATGCGGCATTATTTGATAAACGTTGTTCGCTGGATGTATTTTTTTCCCAAAGCGTTTCATTTTTTGAAGAAAGTATTTTAGTGATGGTATGGCTCTTTTGGTAATAACCTTTATTCGCAATTGCTAAATATAATTGATTAACTTCCAATGGCGACATATTAATTGCACCGAGTAAAACTGACGGACGCATCTTGATTTTACCTTGATACCCTAGGGTTTTTATAGCATCTGCTACACTACCTAGGCCTAAACTCATACCAAGATTAATCGTTGGTATATTTAAGGAATAAACTAAAGCTTCTATTAACGACACCTGCCCTCGATGTTTTCCATCATAGTTTTTTGGTTGCCATTTCTTACCTGTACCGTTTTTTAAGGTAATCGCCTTGTCATCTAAAATAGTAGCAAAATTGTATTCTTGATAACGCTCCAGTGCTGCAACATAGATTGCCGGCTTAATTAACGAACCAATATGACGCTTCGCATTAAGTGCACGATTAAAACCAGCATAACCACTTTCTCTACCACCAACCAGCGCTCTAATTTCACCCGTAGCAATATCTGTAACAATCATTGCAGCTTCTAAATTTTTTTGTTGGTATTTATTCTCAAGTAAAGGCAACTGTTGGCTAACACTTTGCTCTAATAACTGCTGACTTCGATGTGAAAATCCAGTAAATACTTTAATACCTGATTTTTGGGTAAAGCTTGATAAATGTTGGTTTAGCTCTGCATTAACAAGCTGGATATAAGCAGGGTAATTTTTTTTAGCTAAACGCCTATGTGACCTAATAGATAACGCTGATTCAGCAGCTTTTTCGAAATCAACCAGTGATAATAAGTGTTGCTCAAACATAAGCCTGAGAATGAGGTCTCGGCGTTCTATCGCACGTTCTGGATGGCGCCAAGGATCGTAATAACTGGGCCCTTTCACTTGGGCGATTAATAAAGCCATTTGCCCATGGCTTAATTCATTAATATTTTTTCCAAAATAAAATTGCGCGGCCAGTCCAAAACCATATACGCCATTCGCATAGTTCTGCCCCAGATATACTTCATTAATATATGCTTCAAGTAACTGATCTTTGCTATATCTTAACTCCAATATCACGGACATTAACGCTTCTTTAATTTTTCTAGAAAGTGTTCGTTCACGGTTAAGGAACATATTTTTTGCAAGCTGTTGCGTTAAGGTACTACCGCCTTGTACTGTACGCCCTGCGCGAATATTTTTAAATAATGCTCTAAAAATACCAAGAGGAGAAACGCCGTGATGATGATAAAAATCACGGTCTTCAATCAACAATAATGTATCAATCAATTGGCTTGGTAGTTCTTCTAAGGACACCAGTATGCGGTCTTCCTTATTATTAGGAACTAACCGCGCTAATAGCTGTGGTTCAAGCATCAACCTGCTAGTAGTTTTCCCATCAACACTCAGCGACGTAACAATGCCATTAACAACTTCAATGCTAAGTTGTTGTGTTGTATTCGAGCCATTAGCAAAATCGAAAGCACGCTGAAAAATATTTAAACGTGCGATTGATTGAGAAAATTGCCCCGCCTGGGTAATAAATTTTGCTTTCTGATAACCATTAATTTTTAGAGACTGGGCAATTTCTTCTAAACTCTCCTGATCACCTAGCTGTACTATTTTCATTTGACCATAAACTTGAACAGGTACATGCCAACGCTGGCCTTCAAATTTTTCTCTTACCTTGGCATCAAGGTAAATAGAATATATTCCTAAGGCAAATAGACTCACAATAGCGAGTTTGCCACAGGTTATTAATGTTCGATGTAAAATAGATTTTTTTTGACTCGTTGAAATACTCGTTTTTTTTGCTTTTTTTATCGACATAATTTTTAATATTCTTTAGGAACGCTTGAGCATTACTCATTATTTTTACTACTGAATGTTTAGTTTGTTGCGACGTAAAGGTAACTACTCTTTTATATGCCGCTTAGTTTTATTGGTTGCTTTGGCATTAACGGGATCATCTGGCCAATAATGAATCGTAATAATTACCTACACCCCGTTGACAACCATGATAACCCATTAAAAATAAAGATAAAAAAGACATTTTTAAAACAATACCGTTGACACAAAATAAATTACAAAACCGTTGACACTTTTTGTATTATTATTGACACAATAAAGAGGGGTTGTTGACACTATATACCTCAGCGCGGATCGTAATATACTGTTATTAGTTAATACTTAACTTCAAATGCAACCATATAATTTAGGAACATATTAACATTTTTAGTTTTTCTAACATACTTATGTGAGGTTCAGTGTAAATAATTTATGCAATACACAATGTTTAAAGTTAACCGGACGTTCCCCCACAGATAGAAATATACATTCTTTGACTACAATTATTACCAATTAATCGAATAAGCTGACTGGCAAAAATGCCACCATAGCAGTCGTTCACATAATTGCACTTGCATGATTTCAAAGTGCCGTAAAGCGTCATAAGTGGTTAACTATCACAACAATTCTGTCCTTCCTGAATCGGTGGACATTTCACTGTTCCATATGAGCAA
>Ga0209396_1003764_pt1 | contig 15094 bp, 20 predicted proteins | sample GOMGulsemesocosm_6_FD_184638 | JGI IMG/M metagenome (GOLD analysis project Ga0209396, IMG submission 184638) | Methane-oxidizing microbial communities from mesocosms in the Gulf of Mexico - GOM8C Gulf of Mexico (SPAdes) (version 2) | ecosystem: Environmental > Aquatic > Marine > Cold seeps...
TTACTGCCTGTTGAAATCCACCATCTGGCATCTTCTAAAGTATAAGGCGTAGGAATTTTTGATGATAAGTATTTAACTATTTCTTGGTCATTCAAAATAGACAAAAGACGTTCAGTATCGCCTTCATTGAAGTCTCTCAGAGTTATCATTGCTAGTATTTAACCACCCAAATTGAAGGAAAATCACGCTGTATTTAAAGGTTTTTAATAATCAGTTAATAAATGTCGTTGAAAAAAGGTTCATGTTAATTTTATCATAAGTGATTTGTTAGCCATTTAATTTATGTCGTAATTCATTGTAATTTTTACAAAAAATTATTTTATCATTATGCTCAGATAAAAAATTTAATATACGCACCATATTATCGTTATCAAATTTTTTATTCCACCAATACATTTCCATAAAAGAGGCAACTGACTCTTTTATGGAAATGGCCTAAAATGAATTTTCGCTTAAGAAAACGTTTAAACTTCTCTTCATCTCGCCCTAAAATAAAAAAAATGGCATTTTTAGACATATCTAGCTCGTAAAGCCAATTAACTCCAAAACACGAAGTAACTCCGGTTATAACGATGACTTCCATAATAATTCCTAAGCTAGATGTAAAAACGCCATTTTAAAACCTTGATTAAATTGCTTATTGTTTAATGCGGTGCTTTTCTATAAATGGCTTTACACGCTCCATAAGTTAAAATTGTTTAGATTGTGCTTATTTCATTCCTATTTGAACACCAAGTTGCATTAAATGTGATGATTTCTCTAAAAATCTAGCTCCTACAGGCGTTTGGTAAAATTTTGATATTTGACTGAACTCGTCGTTTGTAAAGGTATTAGAAAAGTAATTCAAATAGCAGAATAATAGATAAGAGAATATTAATGCCTATGCTATTATCTCCAAGCTTTTCAAATTCAACTTTAATTCTTTGCAACTCTGAAATACGTTGTTATTCTAATTAAGCTACTACCTTTCTTATTTCATCATTAACCATTTAAAGCCAACTTGATTGCTATATACATAACGCACTTTTAATGGGAAAACTATAGTTAGTTAAAATGTAGAGTTAATCGAAACCAGTCAACTAAAATTTGTTTCGTCTTAAGTTAGTTTTCGAGTTTAGAAAGCCCCCAAAAGGAGTTACTTTTACAGTTCAAAGACCAGCCTTTGTGAATTAACTTTTTCCGAATATGTATATTCATATAACCATGGCCAAATAAAACAATTTTACCATTTTCTTTAGCTAACTCTATTAATTGCTCTGCAGCAAGTTCAGCACGAATTTTCGCTGAAGGATAAGATTCAAAAGAGCCTTTTAGGCCGAGTAACCACAACACTCTGCAGAGATAAACCCATGTCATCGCCTTAAATTTTAATGGTAATTTATACCTGGGTATCTCGATTTCTTTGAACAAAGGGGAAATATGATCCGGCTTTCTCCCTGTGTATATTTCAGCTGAATGTATAGCTCGATTTAAGTGACTAGAAATAAGGTAGAATGATTTTAATTCAGTGTTTACAAATTCAGGTCGGCTATTATCTGAAACATTAGATAAATTATATCGACGAATCCATTTTATATACTCAGAAGCATTTACAACAGGGTTGTCTAATGACGTTGGCTTTCCATGCCTAATTAAGATTATTTCCATAAAATACCTAATGCTAATTAAGAGGTGTACAATTATTGGTTAAAACAAACGATAAAGGAGTGAAAACGGACTGTTGCATTCCTTTTATAATAATTGTTAGATAACAATTAATATATTTTAGTTATAGTTCTAGATGACCCTCGAAAAGACCAACCTTTCGTGCCAACTATATATTCATTCTCGACTTCTAATTGATAATAAATATCTTCTGTTGTAATGAGTGTTTCATTCTTGCTAAGAATATGAAAAGTTTCAAATTCAACACAACCCACATCTGTACAATGAGAAGCATACTCTGAATATTTATCTAAAACCTTAAATTCAAGTATATCTACACTGCCTCGATAAAAAAGATAAAAGCTAAAGCTAAAAACAATTAAAGTTGGAAAAAAAGACTTTGCTATTTTTACTAATCTATCAAAATCATCATTTTGTGTGCATTCCATTTTTATTCTCATTATGAAAAACTAGAACCGAACCTTTAGGCATTGTTAAGCTTTTACAACTACTAAAGCACCTGTTGATACCATTATAGTGCCTGCTGTTTTATTAATTATGGTTGCGGCATTTGGTGATTTAAACGTTTTTTTCGCCTTGTCTGCAAGTAGTGAATAACACATATTTACACTACCAAAAGCCAATGTAGCAGTTAGCATGACCAAACTCGTATCATAAAGTGTAACCTCACTGACATTAACAAAAGCGGGGAAAAAACCAACATAAAATAATATTGCTTTAGGATTACCCAGTGTAATAAAAAGCCCGGTTAAGAAATTAGATACTAAAGATGAATTTTTAGCGGTTTCAATGTCGATTGAGCCCGATGTAGTTCGCAGAAGATTGATGCCAAGCCAAATTAAATAACCCGCACTTAGGTATTTAATTATAATGAAAGCTGTACCCATGACCTCCGCGAGAGTAGAAAGACCAAATAGCGCAAGAAAAATAAAAATATAGTCCCCTAGCACAATGCCTACAGTCATATAGAATGCTTGTAATTTACCAGAAGAAAAAGACCGGGCAATTATTGCAAATACGGCAGGACCTGGAACAACAGCCAAGATAAGCATGGCGCAAAATAAAGTAAACAAACTATCAATTGACATAAAACTATCCTTAAAGGCTAACATATCATTAACTGACAATATTAGAATGGTCTACAATATTGAGCATAGTGGATAACGTTCACTGTATGTAGTTCCGATATAATTGCTTGTTATGAGTACATTTTCAACTGAACTAGAACACAGCCAAATGTAAATACAATGCCAAAATTAAAGCCAAATTTTGAATACCACACAGGCACAACGATTCTGTCAGTTTGCTCTGTAGATGATTTAGAGGCTAACCAAATCCCGTAAATCCAACCAAGGAGGTTATGGGTCAGGTAGATAACCGGTATTAACACCTGCCAACTTTGAAATTCTAAGGTAAATAAAGCAACGATTGATACAATTGCCCATAAAAACTCAATAGTTGAAGTGAACATAGCTAGTTGCCCCGTTTCAACGATGCCGTTACTTTTTACGATGATATATCCATCATAAATTACAATCATGCCAATAATGACACTAATACTTAAATATATTTCTAACATTCTTTATACTCTTAACAACTTTATTAGGGTTAATATGGTTATATTTGAACAGATGGTAAACTCACTCATTATTGTCCATTTTGCAATGCTTGTTCATTTTAAAATTGTGTAACTCTCGTATAATTGCCTTTTGTTCATGCTCTATTAATTTCTGAAATTCGTCTTCGCTAACTAAAGTTTCTGCCGAAGAATATACGAAATCCACATTAGGAAATACTTGATTAAACACCAATTTTGCCCGCTCCATATGAAAGTCAGAAGTCACTAAAATACAGTGAGTAATAGCGTGTCGCTGTAAAATAGGCTTAGATAACGTAGCATCTTGTAATGTAAAAGAACTATGTGCTATTTCTATAAAAGACGATGAAGGTACCCCCTTTGATATTAAATACTCTTGTAGGTATTGGCCGTGCGGAATATTAGTTAAATTAAAATGTTCGCCAAAGCCTCCTGTACAAAGAAGTTTGTAATTCCTATTTGTTTTAAATTCAACAAGTGCCGCTTCCGCTCTTGAGATGGCTATAGGTAACAACTTTCCATCTTTATCATTAGGTGATCCTAAAACTACTATCGCACAACTCATACTTAATCCTGTTAATACTAACGCCCTAATAAAGCGTGCTATAATTTTACTTCGTTATAGCGCCCGGTATTCTTTAAACGCTAATTGGTATGCTATTTTTGCCGCAGGAATGACATCTGTACGGCTAAAGTCTGATTGCTGCTTTGGCTGATAAATTAACTTTAATTGAGACTCACCTTCCTGACAGCTACCATCAACCTTGAAACCATCCCAAGCAAAACCGAGTCCTTCTATATTTTGAGAAGTACCATCAATGAAAAACCGAGTACGAGAGGTGAATCCATTATCCATCATAAAATGACCAACATTACGTGCTTCGTCTTTTGACGCAAAACAAAATGATGCTTCTTCATAGTAGATAGATGAACATCCTATTAGAAAAAAACTAAATAAAAACAAAAAACTCTTAACCTTCATATCACTTCCTTTTACTGCATAACAGCCATTGAATATTGGTTGTTAAAGCTCTTGCTAGATTTATTTACCTACATTTTCAGGGCGTTATTCAACTTTGTTTTAAGCTTCTTTGGTAAATGATTGTTAGCAAGCGTAATAATTCCTTTAGGGCCAAGATCTACCCACTTAATCAAATTTTTATCATTTCCTTTCGCTTCTTTTACTAACCACAAAGCAACTGTCAATGCCCCCCACTTTTTATTAAATGGCCCCATGGACAAACCTTTCATAAGAACGGCAGCTTCATCATCAGTAGCTACTTTTAGTGAAACCATTCGTTCTACAAATTCTATCTCAAGTGATTGCAACGTTTTCTCTGCATGCTCTGTTATATAGCCCTTATCATCTTTCCACTTATTTGATATCGAACGAAAATGACCAAATCCTTCTTTATAAGAACCATTCAATGCACGTTCTACATGACTAGTTAACTGATATGGATTGTTAATTTTCCATCGGTATTGTAGTAAGTGTGTGTATTCATGTGCAAAAAACCGATCAATTCTATTTTGATTTTTTAAATCACTTCCGCTGCCATAGGATTTTACAAAAACACTCAAATTAAAAAATATTGTAGAAGGATATTTTGTGGGGTGTACAAACGCATCCATAAACCCTCTATTACCGACCACAACTGACACTTTTCTCGGTATTTCTGTCGTAGCATAAGGCACTGCAATTTTTTCAAATTGTTGTTCCCAAAGGCTTAATCTAGATGTTATTAAAAGCGCCCACTCCTTTTCCTTTATCGTCAGTTTTTTCTCATTTTTTGAGCGTTCGCCCTTAGCTAGCAATTCACCATTAGAATCAAACTCGATCCAATCTTCAGTAATATAGCCAGATGAATCAACACCATATTTCAACGTTATTTGGTTTACTTCGGCTTTTGTACTGGAAGAGATTAAAATTATAACTATACATAACAATTTTATCGATTTCATTGTAAATACCTATTATGAACTAATTGAATTAAGTGTATAACGCCAGGTTAAGAGACAAACAAAGTTGGCTAAAATTGTAGAGAAGCAGAACCTACTGTTAAAAGTATTGAATGAATGTCTTGTTATATGCAACTTTCGTATTTAACCACTTGATAATGCGATACCTTAACATTAATCCTAACCTCTGCAAGACAATAAAAACCACCATAATTCTTTGAATATTTATCGCGAATAAAAACATACCAACGATAGTAATAGGAAGAACTACAAGGCAAGCGATACCACTATAATATGCTAGCTTATAGTTCCTATTAGAAGCAGACTTTACTACCCTTGAATAACAAGGGGGAATTTATGATTTATTGTTGTTCAGAACTTATTTGCGCATTATTCTCAAGTGCAAGCGCTTTACCGTAATGAACCCCTCCCATAAAACAGGCAGTGAGAAATATGCCACTAGTTACTCCAATTAAAAACAACCTATTGAATAATATTTTTTTAATTTCCATATGAAAATTACTCCTTAATTAAATTTCGATTTTTACATTTTCATCTAAGTCATTATTCCAACAACAAGATAGTAGGAATAAAGTTATAGATTCAAATAAATAGTCTCGATTAAAAATTTTTTATTACAAAAGAATTTAATTGCGATTAGCTGACACTATTTAGCTAAACAAATAACGTTCTATTAAGAGGAAAATAATAGTTGGTTATATTGCTAACACAGTAAAACAACCAACTGTAAGTATCCGTTTAAGTGACTTTGTATATATTAAAAAGAATAGTTAACACCTATCGTTGTGCTTTTCCAACTTTTAGAATAGCTGGTGCTAGGCTCGAAATCTGGAAGGACTTGATAATCAATAAAGATATTAACTTGCTCATTAACCTGATAATCCAAACCAATACCATAGCTAAAACCACTTTCAGAATCGGTGCGTTTATAAGAATAATTTTCAACGATATTACCATCTGAATCATTCTTTTGACCGACACCTTTTATTTCTAGCTTTGTCTTTGTAAAACCAGCTAAACCGTAAATTTTAAATGATTCAAATATAGGGTAAGACGCTTTAATTGATAGAGAAGTTTGAGTATCTATATCTTCACTATAACTTCCCCATGGTTCTTCTGGTGTTCCATAAGAACTTGAGTAACCTGATGTGCCAGTAGCATATCTAGTTTCGAGAGCAAAATATTTGTTAAATTGATACCCTGCAATTACCCCTGCAGCATTGAAGTCCCTGCCATTTATTGAAATGTCTTGTGAATTGTATAATGCTCCAAGATACCAATTATCGTCAGCATTTGCTGTAAAAGCATAAGTAGATGTTAGAATTGAGAATGTGAAAGATAATAACTTTTTCATTTTAGGTCCTTTTATATTTATAAATTTTTATACTTTCGATTGTAACTAGAAACGATATATTAGGTGTCTAAATTATGATCTGAAAATGTAATTAAATGTAATAAAAATACCAGAAGAATTCATATAAAATTGAATGTTGTACAATGAATTACAATAAAATATAACGCCCTGTTAAGGAGGGAGGTTTAATAGAAAAAATTGTAAAAGGAGTGAACGTGCGAATTGTCGTATTCAGGTTTGTTTACTTGTTATCTGCTAAATGTGAATTGTTCGATACACACATTAAAAATAATTAACTACCTTTACGTATATACAAAATAGTCAATATAATATTATTAAAAAAATCAGATGAAACTAAGATTCTTTGCCGCGATTTCTAAAGCAGATCAAGACCAACGCCCCTGTACAAAGTAACCAGATGATTTTAGGCTCAGGCACCACAGAAGCGCTACCTTCAGCAGTCACTTCAAAATTCAAAAAACCTATTTCACCAGCATTAAGGCTATAGTTAAACGTAAGTGGTACTCCATCACTATTTCCAGGTAGGCAGTTTGTTGTTAAACCGCACTTAGCTGCAGACACTTCTGAAATCTTAGGATCCATATTACGCTCACCATTAATCAATTTTCCTTGTTGGGCTCGAATACTAGATGTAGAAAAAGCTGTGCCGTTAAGTTCAGCAACTGCTGAATTAAAGAAAAGGTAATTCAAGTCCCAACTAAAGATACTACGATTGTCTGATGTATTCTGAAAGGCCAATAAAACATCCCATCGCACCCTGGAGTATGCACTTTCCACAGGTTCTATGACTTCGCCGAAGGCCTCCGCTTTAAAACGGGCGACATTTCCTGAACTAAAGCTATCATTGCGACCTCGACCTTCAGCCCCTCCTATAACTGCGTTAACATTATCGAAGGAGGAAGGTATCACTGAAGTAAATGGAAACAATAAACTACTTAAATTCGAATATGCCCCATTTCTGTTAAAAAACATTTGAGCACTATCTACTGCCAATACACCATGGGATGTTGCAGTGGCCAAAGCATTGTAATTGCCGATAATGCCGACAAAGGATATATCATCAGGAGAAGAAGCATTCAAGCTAATGGTTGCGGTAGACGTAGTATGATACATGATACCTGCATTAACCGTGGTTGAAAAAAACGTGAAAGTAGTTACAAGCAACAAATATATCAATTTGACGTTTTGCATATTATTCTCCTAAAAGAAGATTAACCATTGTTTACTTTTAGTTGCAATTGTATTAATTACATACGACTCCACCTTTAAGTTTAGTTCACACATTTACCGTTAGCAATCATACTGTGGGTTTCAGCGCTACACGTTTCTTACCAAATAGGATCCAGTATTTACTCGTCTTGAAAACCCTTATTAAGTGTATGTATTTTCATTAATACTTTGAATGTAATTATCTGAACCTTCTTTTGTATAGGTTCGGATTTAGAGGTTTCTTTAATGGTTCTCTTTGCTTCTTAAAGTTTTTCAATCTTACATAGTGCTCAAAATTTTGGTCAAATAAAACCAGTTTAACCACTAAACTTTTATATTTAACCTTTAATGTAAAATGTGAAGCTAGAGTAACGAGTAAACGATTAGCGGTCATATCTTAATTGGCTTGTTATGATTTTTAAACTCAAAGAATTCGGAGCCAAGTGTTGCGAGTTTGACTCCAAATTTTTGTCTTAGTGGTTTAAAGTTAATCTTCTGATTCTAAATCTGTAACGGTAACAGAGCCGCCCCCAAAATTTATCGCCCTAATCTGCATTATCTCTTTCAATCTCGCTATTTGCTCAAATGACATCTTTCTCCTTTTCAACAAAGTACCGGTTGAAACCGCTCCTTCATAACGACGCGCCGATCCGTATAAATCTGTTACTCTCCAATTACTGATGTTTGGTACAAAACTCTCTGCTTGAGCTATTTCATTGGTTATGCTCTTTTTAGAAAACTCTACGAGATGTTTTTTAAGATCGTTATGAAAGTCAGGAAATAAAATAGAGTATCGCTTGTAAATACTTGAAACTCTAACACTACTCTCTTTACCATTAAACTGGGTCCCTCGATTAGAGTTTATGAACTCAACTGCATTATCTTTTAGTGAAGTAAAAACGCTCTTACCAGTATAAGCTTTTTTACGAATATTTGGCCCTCCTATATAACCTTGATAAAGGCCATACATTATTAGTGGCTCTTTATTATATTTGTTGAGTAAAATATTGTTGTAAATATCACTTAAGCTTAATGAAATACCGTTAACATTTAGTATTTTTTTATTTAACAGTGGACTATCATCTGTTATCAGATGTTTTAAGGTACTTAGTGGGTATATTTTTGCAATTTCATTTATAACAGTGACATTGTACAGATTGAGCCAGTAAGCTAACTGCTCTGCATTGGTATATAGGTGTAATGGGGTTTCTGAAGGGATAAGCTCTAAGTTTTTTCTTAAATTTAGTATTTCTTCCTGTTGCTTTATGAGCGACTCATAAAAAAACCTATTCGCCTCACTCTCAGTATACCTATCTACAGGTTGCTTCATTCTAGTCCCTGTCTGGGGTTTAGAAGCTTTAGATCTATTTCTTGTAGACTGCCCCATATCCAATACACCCGCATGTAGTAATTCATCAACTACGCTAAAATCCATGCTTAATGTTGAATTTTCTGTAGAACCGGCGAATTGTTCCGGCAATTTATCTTCAGTTAACATCGCTATAGATGTAGTAGAAAAGAATAAACAACTAATTAGTGTTACTTGTTTAATCAACATATACAACTTCATAATAATCCTTATTTTGAGTTTAAGATGCCCAAACGACATCAGCAATATAACGCCCTATTAATTGGCAAATTACAGTTGGCTAAATTGTGAGGAACGAACGATAGCCAACTGTTAATTCTCCGTTTGACTTGCTAGTTAGGTAAAGTTTATTTTTAAATACAAAAACCTAATGCAAACTGTTACAACAATATAACATTCGCAACTTTATAAACACAACTGTTAGATTTTTAAACGCTATATCAAACAATGAAAGGTGAATTCGCAAGATCATTTGTTTTAGATAATACCCTATGGCCATATTGGCGATAGTAGCGTAGATCCTGTCGAAAACTTAAAAGCTTATTAAAGAAAACACAAACGACTTACTTAAATTGGCAAATGCTTTAAACAATATATGCAATGTGATGATTTCATCTAACACCGCCTAAAGCGGTAAGTAATTATTGGTAATAAAAGGTAAAGTTGCTGTAGATAGCAAAAAAACTTAAGGGCTAGATAGCCCAAGGTAAATGCAGAAAACGTTTATGCTAAAGAGAATTTTGTTCTAACAATAGAGTTGGATGAAAGTATAGTGATAGATTATATCCAAATTCAAAGAAAAATGATGAGTTCAGAGATCAACTAAAACTTTCGATCTTATACGGTTTTAGGACGTAAGCCAATAAATCACCGACTTTTCTGAATATAGTTTAACTAGCATGATTTGTTTGGTATACTGTATACAATGCAATTTATAACAACAGGAATTATGATGGAAACAAATAATGCAGATTGGCGATATACGGTTATGCCTGCCGTATTTACATGGCTAAAAGAGTCGGAATCCGGCACCCTTGAAATTGACTTTGATGTGACAAAAAAACAGGCCGCAGCTGTTTTAAGAACTCAAGGAAAAGGCGGAAGCAGAATGGGCGGCCTTGTCGCTTCAGGTACTTTGGGTGAAAATAGCTACCTGAGCAACGAGCAGCGTCTTTCTTTAATTAAATCCCTTTCTGAGGTTGCTAAAGAATACCATGTCCCGTTGATCAGTGGAGCTGCAGCAGAAACTAAAGAAGAGCTTGCCAAAATCATTGCAGGACTCGCAACGGTTGGAGTTGATACTGTCATGGTAATGCCGCCAAAAACTAAGTCGGTTCCTTCTGATGAAGAAATGTATGCGTACTATGAGCTTGCTGCAATAGCTGCAAAAGAGGCAGGCGTAACAATTATGCCTTATAACAACCCTGATGCAGCCGGATATCATGCAATTTCGACAGATATTCTTAGAAGACTTGCTGCTCTACCTGAAGTGACTGCCCTTAAAATATCGACTACAGATGTTTCAACCATTGAAACACTGATGTTAGAGAACCAAGATTTAAAAATCTTGGCCGGTGTTGACACTGTAACAGTACATGCAGGACTTGCTGGAGCATGCGGTGGTATTACAGGTGTAGGTACTATATTCCCAAAAGCTAGTGTTACTATGCAGGAGTATGTTTTAAAAGGCGAATGGGCTGAGGCAAACAAAATTTCTCAGGCTATGAATTCTATATCATATCTTGATGCTCAGCCGTTGCTTATGGAATACCTTAAATTTGCTATGGGAATTCATCATAATGATGCTGATGGAGGGCTTCGTACCCTTGGTAATCAATTAACTCAACAGCAAATTGATGATGTCCGCGCAAGATATATTTTAGCAAAAGAAAGGCTTGAACTTCTGGATTTAATAGACTAATCCTGACAAATCTTCAAAAAGAGCAAGCTCCGTTTTTACGGAGCTCAGCTTATACTTGATTAATAAAAATGTGAAGCGGAGCTGAATTATTCAACTGTTATTTGTCCCGCTTGAACAGCTTGATATATGTATTATTCGCCGCGCCAAATAAGCTCTGCTTCTTGAGTTATTTTATTAAATTCCGTTCTATCAATATTACCATCAGCTAAACGCTTTTCGGCATCAAGCATTTTGAGGTGATATTCATATTCGGTTGCAGCGAGAATATATCCTAATTTCCTTTCCGTTATTTTTTTACTTTTAAAATGGCTCATTGCCAATTTTTTATTCCATGACTTACCTTCTGGTGGTTCAGGAAGAGTGTAATTTCGATCTAAAGGTAGGACGCCAGAAACTTTATATCCTCTATCAATTAAATCCTTAGCGCACTGATATAGCATATAGTCGATAGAGTCTTCTATGCCATAAAAGTGCAAATAATACCCAGCGGTGCACTCACCTACCTCTTTACCATTATCATCAACGAGATGTATTACTCGATTAGAACAACCAATAATAGAAAGCGATAGAAAAAGAGAAATTATTATTTTGGAATACATGACCAAACCTAATATACATATAACGCCCCACTAAGAGGCTTTTAATAGTTGGTTATAATGTGAAGCGAAGCGGAACCTAACCAACTGTTAAAAGTCCTGCTTTAGTGGCTTGTTATGTGGCTATTACTCTAACCTAATTCTATAACATTTGGATGCTTTTCAGATGAATATTCATGATATATATCATCGAGGTATGTTCCAAGTTCAGTAGACTCTATATCAGATGGGATAACAACATCGTAGACTCGTGAGCGAATACCTGTATCTGATTCATTAAACAGTTGCCATTCTTCATTTTTTTTAAGAACGGACATCTGTTTGCCAAATACATTGAACTTGATAATCACAACCGAAATCTCCTAGACACATAACGCCCTGTTAAGGGGCTAAAATGTTGAACGGAGTGAAAACAGCTAACTGTATTTTTTCCGTTTAAAGCGCTTGTTAGGGTTAATCTCCACCGCCGCCGCAACTACTGCTACTGCAATTACTACCAGAACCACTACCTCCGCCGGTGCCTCCTTTACCAAGCCAGGAAAGAATTTTATAAACCACATAAATCCCAACTACCCATTTTATAGTCAACTCAATATCACTGAACATAGTTGACGTACAAGCAGTCAACAACGTAACACAAAATATTGAAATAAAACTGAAGTGAAGTTTATTAAAGTAGCTCTTTTTTAATTGAGGCCAATATAAAGAAGGCGGTGCATATCCAAATTCTTGATTGTATAGTTCTTTCGTTTTTTCATAGCACTCATTGTCTGAAAGTTTAGCATCCTTTCCCTGTGAAGAGGGTATATGATGAAGTTCCATTTGTAGTACTTCTTGGCACAGTTCACTCCAATAAGATTTTGTAAATGTCATATGCAAGTGCCAAACTTTATCTACAATTTTGGATGGGGCTACTTTACATCCACACACTTTTGCAAGGTAAATGAATTTTTTATATTCTTCAAATGCATTTTTTGAAAAAGCTAATGACCAAGAATTTTCTTCGGATAATTTTTGCCAGAATATATCATTGTCGCCATTGCTAGATACTTGAAAATTTTTTAAAGCTTTATCCATAAGTAAACATTGTCTCCATACAAATCATTTACCCTAACGCCCAATTAAGGGGCTTTTAATAGTTGGCTATAATAGCGAACGAAGTGAGACTAGCCAGCTGTTAAAAGTCCCTCTTGAATTGCTTGTTAGGTGAAGTTTATTTGTAAATACAAAACCTTAAAGCAAACACTAAAAGTTAATATAACATTCGCCACTTTATAAACACAACTGCTAGATTTTGAGCCTCAGCACTAAACAATTAAAAGCTAATTCGCGAGGACAATTTGTTTTTAGGTGTTGGCCGAAGATTATATTAGCGAAAGTGACGTAGAGCTTGGCGAAACACTCTAAAACCACTTAGAGCAAACACAAACGCTCTACTTAAATTGGCTGATTATTTTACAATAAAAAAGAAAGTGGCGATTACACCTAACGCCTCGTTAAGAGGCAAATAATGGTTGGCTAAAATAGGCGACGAAGGAGCAAATAGCCAACTGTTATTTGTCCTGCTTGAATGGCTTGTTAGCTATTTTTTTCACCTGACTTAATGTACTCAAATATTTTAATAGCCATAGCTTCAAGCTGCCTTGATGTCGTGGCACCAAAAATCCCTTCACTAAATTCAGACTGAGTATCAAAAACAGATTCTCCGATAATATTACCTGATGATAGTTCTGTTACCTTTATTTTTAGTTTTAGCTCAGCATCCCCAACCATAACACCTGCCATAAATCGACCAAATCCTGAGACATACCTAAAATTTTCAATCGATATATCAACAGCCAAGCCTGAATTAGGTTTACTTTGAACTACAGTTAGCTTTTTAGAAATCAAGCGCCCAAGTTCATTCATACTATTAGTTAAGTCTTTACTCTTAGAAATATATTTAGCATGGGAAATGTCCAAGTAAACAGCTTCTTTGGGAGTTTTTTCACTTTCGTTAATAGGGTTATGAACATTCTCCTTAATATTTGCGGCGCAACCTGAAACCAATAACACTAAAAAAATGTACTTGAAGTTTTTACAAAAATTCATTTGAACACCAATCCTCTTGAAATAGCTAACGCCTCATTAAGAGGAAATTTATAGTTGACTAAAATGTTGAACGCAGTGAAAACAGCCAACTGTAAATTTTCCTGCTTGAATGCCTTGTTAGGTGTCTTTACTGAAAACTACTTAAGTGAATAGTATATCGTAGGCCACCGTCATTTACTGGGGTTTCGTACCCAACAAACACATACGAATTATTAATTTTTTCTAACTTAACCTTAAATTGCATTTGGCACTTATCAGGCTTGTCATTGTAAGAAGTTAAAACAGTAGTTGATGAGATATTTTCATTAACCGCTAACTTATTAAAGTGACTTTCAAAATTTAGTTTTTTAGACAACAACGAAACTCTAGACTCTAGAAGCCACGCTGATTTATATATTATTTCGCCACTGGGTCTCACATAACGATCAACTAAACAAAACTCTATGTAGTCATCATTTTTTGATAGTTGGACTAGCTCAATACCATATTTACTCATATTTTCTGGAGTGATTACCCTGAAAGCGCCCCATCCTGCATTCGCAAGTTTAATTGAGCCAATTATAAGAACAAATAACACAAACCTCATTGGACACCTAACGCCTCACTAAGAGGCAAATAATAGTTGGTTAAAATAAGCGACGAAGGAGCAAAAGCCAACTGTTATTTGTCCTTTTGAGTGACTTGTTAGCAGTATATTACTCAGGTTTTGAGAACTTAGCATATTCTGTTGTGATTTTAGTTCCACTCTCTGTTGTTGTGATTGAGGCTTTATCAATGGAAATCACAGAATGCTCTAAATAAATTTTAATACCACCACTGGAAAGAGATGATGATTTAGTTTCCCAATTAGAATCAATTAACACCTTATGCGGCATACCTTTAGGTAAAAATATGACAACATTTTTAGTATATATACTGTAGCCTTCATTGGTATTGGTTTTTATACTCTCCGCGTTAATTGTTATATTGGATGCCACACTTGTTGGCACGATAAATAGAACACTACTAAGCAATGCTAAAATAAATGAACAGAGAGCTAATATTTTAGGTTTTGTTTTAGCCTTTGGTTTCGGATTTTTAATAACAACTTCAATTTTAGGTTCGAATAACATATCTACATCTAACTCAAAACAAGATGCTAATGCTCTAATTGTCTCTAAAGAGCCGGAACCATTATTCTCTACTCTTTGAATAGTTCTTAAACTCACAGCGCTGGCATCAGCTAAGTGTTGCTGACTCCAAGCTCTAATTTTACGTTCTGCTATGACTTTTTCAGCGTTTATTATCATTT
>Ga0209396_1003767_pt1 | contig 15088 bp, 14 predicted proteins | sample GOMGulsemesocosm_6_FD_184638 | JGI IMG/M metagenome (GOLD analysis project Ga0209396, IMG submission 184638) | Methane-oxidizing microbial communities from mesocosms in the Gulf of Mexico - GOM8C Gulf of Mexico (SPAdes) (version 2) | ecosystem: Environmental > Aquatic > Marine > Cold seeps...
ACAATCCTATATTGGCCATTGAACCACGTTCAATTATCGGCTGTGTTTGCTGATTTTTATTACTGGTCCAATTCCACCAGCCGTACACTTGTAACCCCATATAAACGACGTGCAGCGCGGTGTCTGAATAAAGTTTGGCGTTATAAAATACCCATACAAATAAGGTCACTTGCACAAAGCCAAAGGCAAAGTTCCAAATATTTCGTCTGATTAATAAGAGCACACAAATAAAACCAGAAATGGACGCCACTATTTCAATAATACTCGCCCCTAAAAAGCCTGCGATGAACTGTTCAATAGTCATATTGTTTGCCATTTCAAAGTAATAATGCTGAGAAATATACGGTAATTAACGATTTTTAGAAAGCAAAAAGGCTGTCTAAGACAGCCTTCAATGTAACGAGTAATTGAGCAGAGTAATAACTAAGCCGCTTGTGTTTGAGCCTCATCTGCAATGGGTGTGCGAATTAAGTAATCAAATGCACCCAGTGCGGCGGTTGCACCACTGCCCATGGCAATAATGATTTGCTTGTAAGGTGTATTAGTTGCATCGCCTGCACCGTACACCCCTGCCATGCTGGTTTCACCATTGCTATTAACGATAATTTCGCCACGGTTTGTTAATTCAACACTGCCCTTTAAAAACTGTGTATTAGGCACCAAACCAATTTGAACGAAAATACCAGCAAGTTCAACATGATGAGATTGACCTGTCCCGCGGTCATTATAATTCAAGCCGGTGACACGTTTACCATTGCCAACTACATCTGTAGTTTGCGCGTTCATAATAATGTCGATATTACCCATTGAACGAGCCTTGTCTTGCAAGACGGCGTCGGCGCGTAATGTTGTATCAAACTCTAAAACAGTCACGTGTGAAACAATACCTGCTAAGTCTATGGCAGCTTCTATGCCTGAATTACCCCCACCAATCACAGCTACTGATTTTCCTTTAAATAAAGGACCATCACAGTGTGGGCAATAAGCGACACCTTTACCACGGTACTCTTGCTCACCCGGCACGTTCATTTCACGCCATTTTGCACCAGTTGCTAAAATAGCCGAGCGTGTTTTTAGTGTCGCGCCACTTTCTAATTCTACGGTTATTAAACCGCCTTTGATGTCACTTTCTATGATATTTTTTACACGCTGTCCGTTCATGATATCAACGTCATAATCTTTGACATGCGCTTCTAAGTTGGCTACTAATTTCGGACCTGTAGTAGCATTAACAGAAATAAAGTTTTCAATCGCCATAGTATCTTGTACTTGGCCACCGAATTTGTCGGCGACAATGCCTGTTTTAATGCCTTTTCGGGCACTGTAGATAGCTGATGATGCACCTGCTGGGCCACCACCGATCACTAATAAATCGAATGCTTCTTTATTATCGAGTGCTTTTGCTTCGTTTTCACCAGCATTAACATCGACTTTCTTTAAAATTTCAGCCACAGACATTCTGCCTTGACCAAATGCTTCGCCATTTAAATAAACAGCGGGTACCGATAATATGTCTCGGCTGTAAACTTCTTGTTGAAATTGAGAGCCATCGATCATCACATTGGTAATATCTGGGTTAATTGCCGCCATCATGTTGAGCGCTTGCACGACATCAGGGCAGTTTTGACAACTGAGTGAAACGTAAGTCTCAAACTGAAGCTTTCCTTTAAGTTGACGCACTTGCTCGATAACAGCTTTATCAAGTTTAATAGGGTGTCCACCACTGTGTAACAGAGCCAAAATGAGCGATGTAAATTCATGTCCCATCGGCACACCAGCAAAACGAATTTCGGTATTTTTGGCTACAGACCTAACAAGCATTGATGGTGCTCGTTCGTCTTTATCATCTAATGTCACGAGTGTGATAAGTGGTGACATAGTTGAAATTTCTTGCGCTAATGCATTAATTTCTTTTGATTTAATCCCTTCATCTAAAAATACGGCCAGTTCAACAGGCGATTTTAAATTGGCTAAGTATGTGGCTAATTGTGCTTTTAATTTCGTATCTAACATGTTGAATATCCTGAGAGTATTTTTAATATTTGCCCTACCATCACTTTTGACGATAGGGCCTAGAGAAATCTAAATTTAGATTTTTCCGATTAGGTCTAACGATGGTGCCAATGTTTCTAAACCTGGCTCCCACGCTGCTGGACATACTTCACCGTCATGCTCTGCAACATACTGTGCCGCTTGAATTTTTCGAACTAATTCTTTAGCACTACGACCAATACCTAAGTCATGAACTTCAGCGACTTTGATTTCACCTTCAGGGTTAACAACAAAGCTACCGCGTAATGCTAAGCCGTCTTCTTCAATCATTACACCGAAATTGCGAGTAATAGTTCCTGTTGGATCACCAATCATTGGGTAATTTATTTTGCCAATGGTGTCTGAACTGTCGTGCCATGCTTTGTGGGTAAAATGAGTATCAGTAGATACCGAATATACTTCTACGCCCATTGCTTGTAACTGCGCGTAATGGTCTGCCATATCACCTAACTCAGTAGGACACACAAATGTAAAATCAGCTGGGTAGAAGAAGAATACAGCCCATTTACCAGCGACATCAGCTTCAGTCACTTCGATGAAATCACCGTTGCTAAAAGCAGTGGCTTTAAAAGGTTTTAGTTGAGTATTGATAATTGATTGATTCATGTTGTGCTCCAAGAGTTTTAAATAGTGTTTCTGTTTAAGTTGGGACCATTGTAGGGGACAATATTAAATTGGTAAAATCGATAAATACAATAAATTCAATAGCCAAAACCTATTATTGAGAGCAAAAAAAAGTGGCCAACATGCGTTGGCCACTTCAGTGAAAATTCACTAAAACATCTATCTAGATGTTAAATCAAAGTTGATACCCTAGAGAGAGTCAGGTATCAACGGGTCCCTTTAAAACTCGTAGCTAATACCTACTTGCATGTTACGTGGAGCTTGGAAGCTAGTAGGGTTACGGTAGTTTGGATTATCTACCCCTTCTTTAATCTCAGCTTTATCGTTATAAGTAGATGCCGTATCGAAATCAAATACGTTGAATACTTTTGCATAAGCGTTTAATGAACCATATGGCACATCAATACTGTAGTTTAAGCTAAGATCAACATTGTAGATCCAATCACTATGGCCGTATGAACCACGTGGAGATGGTTTTCCGTCATAGTAGAAATCAGTACCACGGATATCACTACAATCCGTTACTTTAGGCTCTATAGCACATGAACCAACACCTTGTGGGTGATAACCAAACTTATTAATAGAACGACCCGATTGTGCGCTAACAGAGAAACCAGCCACTAAATCATCAATGATTTGGTAAGTACCGTACATTTTGAATTTATGTGGAATATCGTTTGACGTACGGCCATATGAGTTATCTGTTAACTCAGGCGCATCAAATGAACCAGACCAACCTGGATCAGCTTGGCTATGAGCACCACTTACTAATCCTTCAGTATTACCTTCAGAACGAGACCAAGTGTATGAAACTGATAGTTTTAGCTCATCACTAACTTGACCAGCAGCAGTCAATTCAATTGAGTGATATTTACGCTCAGCTTGTGGTAAACCTAAGTAATCAGCATCCCATTTAACGTATTCATCAGAAGCAACTGTGCCATCTTCATTCATATCGTATGCAAGTTTGATGTCATTACCAGGGTTAATAACTAGCGCTAACCAGCTAACATTAGTATTTAAACCAAGGCGTTGCAATTTCTCAAGTTCAGCAGGGTTTTCTTTGCCCCACTTTTGAGTTAATGCATAAACAAGGTTGGTATCTTCAATAGTAGATTTCAGTTTTTGATAGGTATATTTAGCGCCAACAACCCAATCTTCATTTAATTCATGAGTAAAACCAAAGGCGATTTCATCGCTATACATTGGGTCTAAATCTTTATCAACATACGTTGATACTGGCTGGGCTAAAGCACCATCACTTGCTGTGTCAGTGTAAAATGGAGTCATAGAACCAGGTTGATTTAACTCGTTCAACTGTGCAGCATCACCGTACAATGCATATGCTGTGCTGTTTGTTTCAGGCAACACCATACGTGCACTAGTATTTGGCGAGATAGGCATGAAGTAACGACCGTAGTTTGCAAACAACTTAGTTGCGCCATCTTCAAACAAATCAAAAGTAACACCCAAACGTGGTGCTAGTTGATTAGTCATTTCAACATATTTTTCGCCAGTACCAGTATAAGAATCAAACTCACTGTTACGTAAACCAAGGTTTAACGTTAATTGATCAGTAACAGCCCAGCTATCTTCAATATAGATAGATACGTAGTTACTTTCAGTTGAACCTTGCTTAGTATATGTTAAACCAGCTAGATACTCTTCGCCGATAGGCAAAGCTACAGGGGTATGAACTGTACCTAGACGGTCAGCTTGCTTTGACATTTGCTCGTTGAACCAAGCTTCATCGCCATCATTAGCAGTGTATAGGTAGTATTTTGTGCCGTCACCAGCAAAAGATGTATCATCAAACGTTGTTACTTTTTCAGAGCTGTAACCAAAACGAATGGTGTGATCGTCTAATTCGTAATCGAAATCAACGCGGAACTGTTCACGTTTATCTTTTTGAATAGCAGATGCATACTGATCTGTCCAAGAACCTATACGCTCCCAAGAACCGCTACGGTTATCCCATGCAGGGCTGATGTGAGCAGTTGGATTAATTGATGTAGAATCTTGTTTAGTTACACCGTAAACCGCAGATACTGTTAATTCGTCACTAATAATACCGCTGTAATTGACTGATACTAGTGAACCACCACTTTTAGATTGCGTCGGAGCGCCATACTCGCCCGTGCGAGAGCTATCTTCATATGAGTATGTAGCATTTCGTGTACCAAATTCCCATTTATTGTTAAGTGCAGTGATGCCAACGTTATGGTTATCGTTAATGATCCAATCTACTTTAGCAAACCAGAAATCAGCATCTGATTTTTTTTCACTAATACTATTTGCAACAGCCGAACGATTCGTTACTGTTTGTGGGTTTAACAAAGCATAAACGAACAAGGTATCTTCAATTAATGCGCCGCTTGCCCATAAATTGATCTTCCTATTGCTGTTATAATCTTCCGTATTATTTGTATCTAATGCTGATTTATAACTTCCATCTTCTTGTTGCTTTAATTTATATGTTGTAGGTGATTGAGTATTAAACACATTACCAAGATCTGATATAACGTTAACGCCCATTTTGAATTCATTGTCACCAGATTTAGAAACATAATCTGTTACGCCGCCAATAAAGTTACCGTATTCAGCGCCAACACCGCCAGAAACAACCGATGTTTGGCCAATAGCTTCAAACGGGATGCTAAGATTGCCTAATCCTTTACGGATATTTGTGATATTTAAACCATTTAAGAACACACCATTTTCAGCAACTGAAGAACCACTAAATGATGCGCCGCGACCATAATCACCGTTACCATCAGCTGCTAGTGATGTACTAGGTGATAATAAGGCTACTGAAGTAGAATCTTGTCCGATAGGTAAAAGAGCTAGTTCTTCTGCATCAAATGAAATTGAAGAAGTAGAGCTCGCCATATCAACACGTTGAGTCATTTGACCAGACACTGATATAGTTTCTACACCGGCAAGTGACATATTAATGTCGTAGTTTGCTTTGTTACCCGCTTTCACAGTCAACTGTGATTGCTTGATAGTTTGGTAGCCATCTTTAATAAACTCGATAGTGTACTGACCAACAGGTAAAGCTTTCAGGTTAAATTCACCATCAGCATTAGTCGTCGTAGTTCGAGTGAATCCTTTACCATTATGCTTTAGCACAACAGTAACATTGTTAAGGTGTTGACCACCTTGGATGGCTACATTACCAGCAACACTACCATTATTTTTATCAGCAGCTGCAGCACTACCAATTGTTAAAATACTCGCCAATGCCGAAGCAATGATGGTGGTTTTAAAGGTTTTATTTCTCACAGTTACATTCCTATTTTTATATGATTAGATCTATTATTGGCGGGAGTCTATTCATATGAATGATGCCTGTAAACATATTGTATACAATATACTATGCGTAATTACTGAAGGTTTTATGAAGAATGGAGCTTAATATTATAAAAGATGATTAATATCAAATGACTAAAAGGTATATATGATATAAGGAAAAAGAATCAAAAAATTAATTCATCTTCATCGAATTAACAGATTCTGTAGAGCTATTATTGAGAGAAACAGCTAATTAACCTACTTAAAGTAAATAGAAGGTATAAGTACGATCTAGTGGCACAGATAAATGATATTGAATGATTGCTTAGAGAGTGTAGGAGAAGATCACAGCACTTTGACACAGCCGATTATAAACATTGGCAATAATTAGCTGATATTTTAGGTAAACGAGTCCGATAAAATGCCTTTATATCCAAGTCAGAATTATCAACTGTTAACGATGGTTTGTTATTTACCACTTTGAGGGGATTGGCGCTATCTTTTATATATTGTAGCCGTGCCATTTGCATTAACGCTTTACGGCATGCCACAAATTCATCGGGCCATGAAATTTGCTGTTTCACATGTTCAATGGTTCGAAACTCATAATATAAGGTTCGCCTCATAGACTGGCCAAGCAATGTATTTGAACGATGCACAATCATAGGGTCATGAATAACAATATCTCCTGCCTTTACATTAAACTCAAGTATGTCAGTATCTTGCTTTGCACCATGTTCGAATGCACAAATATCTTCCTTTCGTTTGTGAGACCCTTTAATGAATTGAACACCACCATCGTTAATATTAGAATCATCCAGATAAATCCCTATTGCAATAATACGCCCTACTTTAATCTCATCAATGAAGTCTTGATGCCAAGGAATTCGCGCTTGCTGCCCTTGATGTTTGAAAATCATCATATCCGCTGTTGGAACTACATCACCACCACATAATTGTTGAGCAATTTTCTCTAGAACAGGCACCCCCAAAAATGCAATTTGTGAATGTGGAGCATGACGATGAAAGTGCATAATACGATTTACGTGTTCATACTCTCCACAGCTAAAGACAGAGTAATCTCCACACAGATTTTCATCTTGGGTCATTAATAAGTTTTTAGCACTATTTTTCAATACTATTAAATGTTCCTTATTAATTACATTTTTTATTAAGAAAACGCCATCATTATCAAAGCTTGAAATTTGTGTTTTTGACAGCATGAAATTTCCTCTAAATTTATATTTGATATTTACAAATATATTATGCACAGTATTAGCAACCCAAGATAACAATAAAGTATTGAAAATGAAACATATTGGTTCGTTAATTGTAGTAGGTACAGGTATACAGGTAGCAGGGGATATTACGGTTCGTGCGAGAGCACAAATAAGTCAAGCTGACATTGTTTTTTATGTCGTCCCTGACAAAATATCTAAACAATGGCTAGGAACGCTCAATTCAAACTTAGTTGATTTATCCGAATTATACAGTGAGGAAAAATCTAGGTTAGTCACTTATAATGAAATGACTGCAGCCATTGTCAATGCTGTGAAAAATGGGCACCGTGTTTGCGCTGCATTTTATGGTCACCCCGGAGTTTTTGTTTACGCCAGCCATAAAGCAATAGAACAGTTAAAAGAACTAGGCTATCACGCAGTGATGGAGCCTGGTATTTCTGCAGAAGACTGTCTTTTTGCCGATGTAGGAATAGACCCCGCCAAAACAGGCTGTTTAAGTATGGAAGCCACACAGTTTTTATTTTATAAGCGAAACTTCGACCCTCACGCTTTAATCGTTTTATGGCAAATAGGACTAATTGGAGATCATACTTTAAAGGTATCACAAACAAACCAATATCATTATTCATTAGAAATATTAACTAATTATTTACTAAAATATTATCCACCTCAACATCAAGTAATTATTTATGAAGCTGCAACAATAGCTATTCTCCCTGCCCGTATTGAGTATCGTTCACTTTCAGACCTACCGAGCGCCAACTTAACAGCAATATCAACATTAGTGATCCCCCCAGCACATGAAGCTCAACTCAATGGTGAGATTTTAGAGAAATTAGGGATTACAGAAACAGAAATAAAAAAAGTTCTCTCTGAATAAAATTAGTGATATCTTGGATATCCGATGGTTAGTCGGTATGAGCCATTGAATAATTCAATATAATTCATTGTTAAATAAAGGAAGATAAAATGACAGATAAAATGACAGATATGATAATTGAAATAAATACAAACCCACAGGCAACTGCTAAGTTCAAAAAAAATCCGAACTCTTCAGCTCAGGAATTTGGATTAAATTCTCTAGAAATTGAATCGACTCTTGACCAACAAGCTGAGACAAGTAATAAAAATGTTAAAGGTTTGATGCTAACAATTCATTCTTAATATTAAATATTTTATCAACAATAAGAGCATATAAATATGACAGATAAACTCGTTGAATACATGGTAGAACTTAATACTAACCCTGACGCTTTAAAAAAGCATGATGCTGATCCTATAAAAGCTGCAGCAGATTTTGGGCTGGAAGATAATGATATTGAGTTGATTAAAAATCAAGATGTTGAAGAAATCAAAAAACGATGTGAATCATCTTCAATTGATACAAAAGGCACAATGATTGGGTTCTTCAAACAATAATTTAGATACGACATAGCAATTATGAAATTTAAACTATTCATTAAAATATTTATTCTTGTTATGTCTTTTCATTGCTTACCTGCATTTTCAAATAATGATATTAAAACTACTATCACCCAGATAGAAGCCTTAGCTAATAAGAGTATTCCAGACGCTTTCGCATTAATTGACCAAGCAAACACCGAATTATTAGCAAAACCTAACAACTCTCAGCAAGCCCGAATCCATAATTTATCAGGTTACTTATATCTTTTATCAAGTAAGTTTGACTTGGCATTTATTCATGTTATTAAAGCTAGGGACTTCGCAAAAAAGTCCGATAATCAATATGAACTGGCAGAATCCAAACGATTAGAAGCCGTGTTATATACTGTCACGAACTTGCAAAGTGAGAGTCTTCCTTTATTTATAGATGCTCTGAAAATACATAAATCCCTAAACTCCGATAAAGTTTTTTATACACTCCAAGGTATTAGTTTATATTACCGTAGCATTGGTGATTTTGAGCAATATTCAGCTTATGGGCAATTATTATTAGACGACCCCCTCACGCTCACCGATTTAAAGTTAAAAGGATTAGCATTATATACAGTAGGTGAAGGAGCTTTGAAATTAGGTAAATTAGGTAAGGCCGAAACCCATCTAAAAGCATCAATTGATACCTTCAAAAAAATATCGTCAATTTTAGTCACCGAAGCATATATAACGCTTGCAGAATTAGAATTTAAAAGAGATAACTCATTAAAAGCTTTGAGTATAATACAAGAGAGCCAGATAATTGCTAATGACAATAACTATGCAGTTGCCAATGTACAATCCGAATTATTAAAGGCCAGAATATATATTAAAAGAAATCAAAGTAAACAGGCAAAAACCGTATTAAGTCAGTTACTAGCATCCCCACAGATTGATCTTTCAAGTCAACAACAATCTCACAAGAAACTAGCCGATATATTTGAAAGTGAACAAAACTTCAAACAAGCTAACTATCATTTAAAACAACACAAATCTGTTAGTGATAAGCTTTTCAAAGACACACAAGAAACAAAGGCAACCTTTTATAACGCCAGGCTCAATGTTGAACATAAAGAGCTACAGATAACTCAACTCAAGGCAGAGCGAACCGTTCAAGCATTAGAAAATAAGCAACGAAGTAAAACAGCAACATTACGTGATGCGATTCTAGCCTTGTTATTTGTTATTTTAGCTTTCCTAGTTTATTACGTCATTCAGGCCAGAAAAACTAAACATCAAATGAAAATATTGGCTGACAACGCACAGCTTGCCAATCAAGCTAAGAGCAGCTTTTTGGCTAAAATGAGTCATGAGATTAGAACGCCAATGAACGCTATTATTGGCCTTAGTCAACTGACCCTAAATACACGCCTAGGAAAAAAACAACGTGAAAACATTTCTATGGTTCACGCGTCATCACAATCACTATTAACATTGCTCAATGACATTTTAGATTTCTCTAAAATCGAAGCCAAGAAACTCGAATTGGAAAATGTAGATTTTGTACTTAATGCATCAATTCAACGTTTGTTGAACGTATGTAGCTTTAGCGCCGATGAGAAACAATTAAAGCTTAATGTTAATGTAGATAAAGATGTACCCACTGTATTTACTGGAGATGCATTAAGGTTAGAGCAAGTGCTTATTAACTTAGTTAACAATGCAATAAAGTTCACTCAACAGGGCGACATAACTATTCATGTCTCCCTAATAAAACAAGTGAAAACCCTCAGCACTCTTCAATTTTCAATAAAAGATCAAGGGATTGGTATTAGTGAAGAACAATTACAACGATTGTTTTCTGCATTTTCACAAGCTGATACATCGGTTACTCGTCAGTACGGTGGTAGCGGCTTAGGATTAACTATTTGTAAAGAGCTCGTAGAATTAATGGCTGGCGAGATTACTGTAGAAAGCGAATTGGGTAATGGTTCATGCTTTAGGTTTACCGCAAATATTCATGCCAGTGAAGCAACTGATAGTCAATTAATGCAACATGATCTTAGTGCTTTATCGCACCTAAAAATGTTAATTGTTGATGATAGTAAGAGTTCACGCACATTGTTATCAGAAACGTTAATCGATCTTGGCCTTGAAAGTGCTCAGGCTCGAAGTGGTATTGAAGCTCTGGAACAAATACAAGCTGCTATTGAAATTAACCGTCCTTATGATGTCGTATTAATGGATTGGCGAATGCCTGGTCTTGATGGTTTAGAATCAATTCGGATTATTAATCAAGTTATTAGCAAACACCTACCCAAGTTTATACTGGTGTCCTCATTTGATAAAAGTGATGCCATTGATCTGAGCCGTCATCTTCCCGTCGCTGATGTATTAGAGAAACCGGTCAAGCGAGCACAGCTTGTTAATAGTTTATTAAGCACAGCCAGCAATGATCAAGAGAACCTTGCACCAACAACGCAATCTCCAACGGCTATTATTCAGGAAGACTTTAAGCAAATTCGATTATTATTAGCTGAAGATAACACCATTAACCAAAAAGTCATCTTAGGCTTTCTGGACGATACTGGTATCAAAATCGATATCGCCAACAACGGGATCGAAGCTATAGAACAGGCTAAAGAACAGCAATACGATATTATATTGATGGATGTTCAGATGCCTGAAATGGATGGGTTATGTGCTACAAAGGTGATTCGTGAAGAGTTGAAGCTGAAGCTCCCAATTGTTGCAATGACAGCACATAGCTTGCCTGAAGATATCGATAAAAGTATGGCTGCTGGCATGAATATTCATCTTACCAAACCCGTTAACGCTAATCTTTTAATCACAACAATTAGAGGCTTGCTGGATGAATATCCACGCCCAACTTAACAGCGTGATTAGCGGTTACAATTTACAAACTACAAATAAACATAAATATCATGTATTTAGATAATGCGACAACGTACTGTCATATGACACTTTGTGGTACAGTCACATGCATAACGTAGGATGCCACCTCATAAAATGATTTACTGGCCACATCAACTAATTCGGAGCAGTAAACATGACAACCAAAAATCAAGAGTCTTCCACCCCCCCTATAGATGCGTCTTTATCTAAAGGTGTAAACTATTACTTTCAAGATGGAAAACATGAAATTAAAGTTTTTATTTCAATGGTATCTGGTAAAGAAATCATCCATTTTGATGGCAAAGAAGTTAGCAACAAACGGTCGTTGAAAACTGAAACTTTGCATAAGTTCACAGTTGGAAAAATACGCTATGAAGCAGAAGTTAAGGTCACAAACATAATGCTGGGCCACTTAGATTGCACAATAATTAAAGATGGCGTGCATCTAGAAACATCTAAATACTCTTATGAGAAAAGCTGGAAATCATTTGCAAAAACATTTTTAAAAACCTTCGTCATTGCATTTGCCGTTGGTTTTGTTGTGGGCTATACCCTCGTTAAATTTGTATTTAACGGAGCTTAAGATGGAAGTTAACGCACAAGCGATTAAAAATCACCGCACATCAAGAGCCTTTACTCAACAACATTTGGCTGATGCTTGCGACGTGAGCTTACGTACTATTCAACGTGTTGAGCGTTATGGCGTTGCTTCATCAGAAACCCTGATGAGTTTAAGCGCGGTATTTGGTATTGAAAGCTGTGAATTACTGAGCATTAAGCCAAAAGAAAGTGCTCAATCAAATGAAGAACCAGTGATAACAAAACAAATAAATAAGAGCATAATACTAATGGCTTCTACTTTTGGCGCCATTATGGGATCTGTTGTGACGTATTTATTAACGCGATAACTTATTATGTTCAATCAATTCACCATGCGATTAAAGTGCCGCAAAGTTTAGTCTGCGGCATGAATTGATATCAACCCTTTTTAGATTTATTAAATGGATAACCCTGCTGTTTAATCCAACCTTCAGGCATGCCGCCACCGACAATGCCATATTGCTCAGGCCATTTATCTTGGCCGCGCACGGCGGTCTTAAATAGATAGTCAATAAATGAGAAATGCGCAGCATAATTACGATCAATTGCCGCCTTGTCAGACGCATGATGCCAATGATGAAATTGAGGCGTAACAATAATATATTGCAGCCATCCCACGTGAATATTTGCATTAGCATGATTAAATACGGCCTGAAATCCGACAATAATAATGTAGGCGTCGATAACTGACTTATCAAAACCCAACACAAAAATAGGTGTTAATACAAAGCAACGTGTCACTATTAATTCAAGAATATGCTGACGAGAACCAGCCAACCAGTCCATGCTTTCCACACTATGATGAACACTATGAAAACGCCATAAATAAGGCACTTCATGATAAGCACGGTGCAAGGTATATTGCATTAAATCTGCAAACAGCAATACGGCTAGCAACTGTAACCACCAAGGCATAGACTGCACCCACTGTTGTAACGTATCACTCACAGCCCAACCAAATAACTGCGTCACAAATTGATTAGCGGCTAATAGTGCAAAACCAATTAATAAATGATTGATTAAAAAATGCTGCATATCTGTTTGCCATTCGTGGCGCAACACGGCTTGTTTACGAAAGGGAATAATCTTTTCAATAAATACAAAAATGAGCGTAGAACCGAGTAAATCTAATATAAACCAATCTAGGCCAAGGTATGGAGTATTATCTTGAAAATCGACGACTTCAACACGATGCCCACCTAAAGCAATAGCGATAGATATGAGGGTCCATGCGATAAATGCAGCTCGCTTATTAACGTTACGTATCATATTCCATAACCCTAATGCGCCAGACACCACTAAGGCCGCAAACATAATGTAGCGAATGACATCAACATCGTATGACTGACGTAGTTCAGGAGTGGTGAGATATTGGGGAAAATGAAAGGCTAATACACCCAACAAGCTTAATAATGCGAGAGTAACGGCGATATAACCACTTAATCGGCCGTCGCCAATAACAAACTGGCCACCTTGAGGTTTTTGAATCATAAGAGCTTCCGCTAACTGTATTTAATTTGCACACAGTGTAGTCAGTTCGCCCTTAAAAACCAACCATTTAAACAATAGGACAGCTATTCGTCTTCGAAATAAAACAACGATTCTACATTCGTCTCAAAATGCTCTGCAATAGATAACGCAATGACAACCGACGGTGTAAATCGCCCGGTTTCCACAGTACTGATAGTTTTACGCGATACACCAATAGCATCAGCCAAGTCTTGTTGCGATAATTTATGCTTACTACGAAATTTCGCAATGTTGTTGTCTAATGTTTTATTCATGGTCTTCACGCAGTAAAATTAACGTTGGAATAGCGTAACCCAGTGCCAAAAAAGCTAAGAATATTGCAGGCATATTCTCACTTAACATGGCGACATAATCATCTGGTACTAGGTAGAACACAAAGGCAATGAAGACACCACATGCAAGTGCATATTCATGACCTTTACGAATAACATGTAGACTGTACTCATCACTAAAGTCGCGTTCTTTTTTCAGCCCTTTTAAGTTCAAACCATCAACGACTAATGAAAGAACTAAATACCCACAATAGATTATACAAGCCACAAAAATGAATGTCAGAGTGTCAACAAGACCACTGGCTGACATATCAAAATGGGCAACTATTTTATAAATAGCATCCATTAAAAACAACGCACCTACTAATAAGGTAAGTAAAGCGTTACGTTTTAAGTGTGTATATTCTAATTGAGGCAGTGATACAGTTTTTGTTGTCATATTTTTCACTCTATTCATTACCTTTTCGCAGCCAAAATAACAGTGGAACACCATAGGATAGACATAATGTAGAGAAGATGATTAGTGCCGTATTTTCATCTAACCAAGGGGTAGTAAAACTATTATCAGAAAGCATCATCAATAAGAAAGAAGCGATAATAGCCATATTAAACGAATACTTATACGCCTTATGGTTTAAATGATTAAAAAACTCATCTTCATAATTTCCAAACCAAAAAGCACTTTTAACCTTAGAAGCCAAACTAGATACGCGTATCAATATCCATATTAAATCAACAATAATAAATAGACTGACAATCCAAAATCCGACACGCAGTGCAAGATTATCAACGCTAGATAACAACTCATATACTGCCATAAAGACGTAGAAAAGACTTAATATCACAACTAATAACGCATTTCGTTTTAGAAAAAGGTGCTCTGCTTGAGGGGTCGTTAATTCTTTAGTTTCCATGTTCGTATCCTTATTCATTATTTTCTCGCAGCCAAAATAACAGTGGTAAACCATAACTTAAAAACATGATAGAAATTACAACACGTAAGCTATTGTCCGTTGTTAATAAGCTCTCAGGTACCAGCTCTGGTCCGAAATAGAATATAAACGCAACTAAGCCTGTCGAATTAAATCCATACTTATACGCTTTATGATTCAAAAAATTGAAATATTCATCATCAAAATTCCCATACCAATACGCTTTTCTTACTTTACGTGCCAATTTTGACAC
>Ga0209396_1003769_pt1 | contig 15077 bp, 9 predicted proteins | sample GOMGulsemesocosm_6_FD_184638 | JGI IMG/M metagenome (GOLD analysis project Ga0209396, IMG submission 184638) | Methane-oxidizing microbial communities from mesocosms in the Gulf of Mexico - GOM8C Gulf of Mexico (SPAdes) (version 2) | ecosystem: Environmental > Aquatic > Marine > Cold seeps...
GTACTAAGCGGTCAAATAATAAAATTGAGATTTAGGGGATAACTGAATGCATTATTATAAAAAAAGTAAAATAGCAGTAGCAGTATTAACCATGATTGGGTCGATGAATATTGCTCAAGTAAATGCGGCTGAAGATGTTAATAAGGAAAAAGCAGAAGAGCAAATAGAAGTAATAGAAGTCACGGGCATATTGAGTAGCTTAAAAGAATCCTTAGCGGTTAAAAGAAATTCCGACAATATTGTAGACAGTATTCAAGCTGAAGATTTAGGTCAATTTCCCGACCAAAATGTTGCCGAATCTTTACAACGAATATCAGGGGTGGCTATTTCACGCGAAAATGGCGAAGGCTCAAAATTAACCATCCGTGGATTTGGTCCAAAATATAACGTAGTACAGCTAAACGAAAGAACAATAGCAACGACTGATGCTAGTCGTTCTCTTGATTTTCAATTACTGCCATCAGAGCTCATTTCTGGTGCTGAAGTAAGTAAAACCCCTATGGGTAAAACGCCAGAAGGCAGTATTGGTGCCTATGTTAATATTAAAACCGCCAGCCCATTAGCAAAACCAGGTTTTCAAGCTGCAGGGTCAATTAAAGCTAAATATAACGATTTATCAGGTGATAGCAGTCCTAAATTTTCAGGGATCATCAGCAATACCTTTGCAGATGATCGGTTTGGCGTGCTACTTGGTTTTAGCCATCAAAAAAGTAGCAACCGCATAGACTTAGTTGAAACTAAGAATTGGCAAACAGTGTCAGCAAGCAAAATTTCTGGTGATATTCATAATGAACGAGGTGATGTCGTAACACCTGATCAGCTTTGGTATCCAAAACATTTTCAATTTACCTTAGCTGAAGAAGAACGTGAGCGCACTGGGGCAAACTTAACCTTTGAATTTGCTCAAACAGATGATATCACGCACAGAATTGATTATTTATACAGTGACTTTAGCCGTCAAGAAACCAAACAAGGTGTACAAGCGCTAATGAGTACTGCGGGTTGGCAAAATGTTATCGCATCAGATGCAGGTACCGCTATTGCTGGCGAAAAAACTGGAGGACCTATCAAAAAAGGTGTCTCAGCCCCGTTTGATGGTCAATTTGGTATACGAGGATCAGATACACAAACGAAAGCTATTGGTTATAATTTATCAGTTTACATTGATGATTTTACCTTCAAGTTTGACGTCTCGCATTCAACGGCCGATGCTAATCTTGGCCAAGACGATCTAGTACCTCACTATACCAATTCAGCAGATATAGGTAATGCTTCGGCCAGTAATCCTACTGTTTTTGATATGAGAGATAATAACATTGTCACTTATACCACACCTATTGATTTTAATGACCCGGCTAACGCTAAAGCACATTTCAATAACGTTTTTCATCAAGAGTTATCAGATGAAATTAGCGAAGTTCAATTCGATGCAAGTTATGAAATTGATACGGGGATATTAGTCTCAATTGATACCGGTATTAGTTATTTCGAACGTGAAAAAATTGAGGATGATTACCGTATAGTACAAGGTACCGCATGTCGAGATAAAAAAGATGGAGCGCCTAAAGCAGATTGGGGCCCTAGCACTTGTAACTCGCTTTTTGATTTACCTGATGACATATTTTCTGTCGGTACCATGAATGATTATTTATCTGAAGAAAGTGGCACTTTTCCTCGACAATTTTTGGTATTAAACGATTTAGATGCTTATCATGATGCAATAGCCGGGTATAGAGAAGAACCAACATGGCCAAATCAGGTACTTGACGCAGGACGTTCAAGTGCGACCGAAGAAAAGCGAAAATCAATCTTTGCACAAGTAAATCTAGCCGGGGACATTGGTGATTATACCTGGAATGGTAATGTTGGGCTACGTTATATTGAAACCGACATCATCTCTCGTGGTCATGGTGTAAACCGATTAACCATCGAAGCTGATGTCGAAGAGGGTACAGAATACATCAATTCAACTTTTAGTGAGCCTCATGAAATTACGCGTGAGAATTCATATGATAATTTATTACCCAGCGCTAACTTTAAGTTAGATATTAATGACAACATGGTGGCACGATTCTCTGGTGCTAAAGTTATCTCTTTACCCGCCATTACGGATATTAACGTAAAAAGAACATATGGCGGCCTTAAACCAGATACTTTTAATTCAAAGGGGGGGAATCCATTTTTAACACCCTATGAAGCCACCCAGTTTGATTTCACCTTGGAGTATTATCAAGACAACGGCAGCGCTTATGCGGTGAATTTATTTACTAAAAACATTGACACCTTTATCTCAAAAAGAATCACCACAGATCCTACTCCTGATATTTATGTTGATGGTGCCTTACAAGATTCTACGGTGACCTTGGCTGACGGTTCAACCTTATCAGAAACCTTGACGCAAAAAGAAAACCGTTCCGGCGGAACGATTAAAGGGGTTGAATTTGCTGCTTTACATTATTTTGACTATCTACCTGGTTTTCTAAGTGGTTTTGGCCTGCAAGCTAACTTGACTTTGTTAGATAGTACCAATGATACAAATATTGATGATGCTGCCTTAGAGGTACTCGATGGTATCACCGCACCAGGTATTGGTTTAGAAGGTTTTTCCGATACCTCCTATAACATCATTGCCTTTTATCAAAAAGATAAATTTCAAGGGCGCATTGCGTACAATTGGCGTGATGATTTCTTGTTAAAAAGAAATGGGATACGACGTAACAATGGTGAAGAAGGGATCCCGTCGCATGTTAAAGCTTACGGACAGTTAGATGCGAGTTTTTCGTATCAAATATCTGAGCACTGGAAGGTATCGTTAGCAGCCGTTAATTTAACCAATGAAAATTTACATGAATACCTTGATATAAAAGAACGTTTAGGCCGTATTCAATATACAGGAACACGATATACCCTAGGCATTCGCGCTAAATTTTAACCGCTAGTGTTAACTAAATAAACGGTATTAAGGCTATATGCATTAATACCGTTTTTTATTTAAAAGTGCACAGTGAAAATATATTGACGAGAACAATAAACTTTAGCATTTACTAGTAGCTTACTAAAGTGATTTTGTATAAAGTGGTAACGTTCCCATTTTTTTGTTGTGATAGTTGTTTAAAATATATCTTTCAACTGAGAAATCAACTTTGAATAAGATTGATCAAGGCTTAGTTATTTTGAATGGGCGGTAGAAAGAAAAATATTACATAGCTTTCATTAAGCATACGTTAAGTTAACGAACACAAATTTAGAGAAATATTAAGTGATTAAAATAATAATACTGACAGTGACGATGTTAATGTCGTTTACGAGTTCTGCACAAACGGCTAAGCCAAATATCGTTTTTATTGCTATCGATGATATGAACGATTGGGCTGGCTATATGGGTGGACACCCTCAAGCCATGACGCCGAATATGGATGAACTGGCTAAACAAGGTGTGGTGTTCACTAACGCCCAAACAGTCGCACCAGGTTGTTCACCAAGTCGAAATGCCTTGTTATACGGTGTTGAGCCTTATAATTCAGGGTTATATCCATTTTATGATCACGACATTCATAAACAGTTAAAACAAAAATACACTAGTTTACCGAAATTTTTAAAAAACAATGGCTATAAAACTTACGGTTCAGGCAAAATTCATCATGGACCAGAATACGGAGCTGTGGAATGGACAGACTATTTAAATGCTGACCGTTTTCCAAAAACCTTTGCTAAAGATAAAGGTTTTTCTTTCAATAAGAAGTCATCTTTTAGACCTGTCACTAATCCTTTAGAACAATTATTTGACCACCAAGTCGCTTCTTACGGCATTGATGTTATTAACCAAAAGCACGACAAACCCTATTTTGCTGCGATTGGCTTAGTAAAACCGCATCTACCTTTTGACTGTCCGGTACAGTTTTACGATGCGCTACCTGAGAAAATAGAAGCGCCAGCCCTACTTGCCAATGACTTAGACGATATTGGTAGAGAAGGTAATAGTATGCGTAGAGCAGGGGATGATAATAAGTTTAGAGCAGGTAATCACTGGGAAGATGTAAGACGCGCCTACCTTTCTTGCATATCTTGGGTAGATTATAACGTTGGTCGCATTATTGAAGCGGTTGAAAAAAGTCCAGAAGCAGATAACACCGTTGTTATTTTGTGGTCAGATCACGGCTTTCATTTAGGTGAAAAGAAAAGCTTTAAAAAATTCACTCTTTGGGAGGAAGCCTCTCGAGTTCCTTTTATCATTCATGATAGAAGAAACAAAAACAGTGATAAAAACCGAAAGGTAGAGCAAGCGGTTACGCTTATTAATGTTTATAAAACTATTGCTGACATGGCTGGATTAAAAACGCCAAATTATGTTGATGGCTTTAGTTTAGTAGCACAACTTAACGATCCATCAGCCCCCGTAAAAGCTCCTGCAATTACTAGTTGGGGACGAGGTAATTACTCGGTACGAACCCAAGACTGGCGTTTAATTAAGTACTTTGACGGTGAAATGGAGCTGTACCACCATAAGCAAGACGAAAATGAATGGCATAACTTAGCCAAGAATACAAAATACAAAGCCAAGCTTGAAGAGCTAGTAGCGATGTTGCCAAAAAAGGAAGCACCTACGGTTGAAGAATATATTTCTGATTGGAGCTTGTTTGGTGCTGATAAAGATCGCTTAAAAAAAACAAAAAACAAATCGTCTAAAAAGAATAAGAAATCCAAGAAAAAAGCTAAGAAAAAGAACAAATCAAATAATTAATAATAGCTAAACAAATAGCCGGTTTTCTATTCAAAAGTTTGCTTAGTTGGAGATTGAAAATGAAATATTTATTGATATGTATGACGTTACTGCTTACTAGCTGTGCAGTTAATAAAGAACAACCTTTGTCTGTACAAGCCAACGTGCAAACTGCCGAGTGGTCTAAAAACTGGTGGATGCCACGACATAAAGAAAAGTTAGCGATAAAAGAGCAGATGTCAACGGTTGATTTAGTTTTTCTTGGTGACTCTATCACTCATGCTTTTGACAACAAAGGGCTGGCTATTTGGCAACAGTATTATGCCCCCCGTAATGCCTTGAATATCGGCTTTAGTGGTGATCGTACTGAAAACGTTTTATGGCGTTTAGAGCATGGGGCGGTAGACGGTATTGCCCCTAAGTTATTGGTATTGATGATCGGTACTAATAATACAGGGCATCGACAAGACAAGCCAGAAGACACAGCCTTAGGTATTAAAACAATTATTGAAACGTTAGAACAAAAGCTTCCTGATACAAAAGTCCTGTTGTTGGGGATATTTCCAAGAGGTGCAACACAAGATAATCCTCTTAGAAAAATTAATGATGATACCAACAAAATAATCAAAGATTATCACGATGGTGAACGTGTTTACTATTTAGATATTAATGATATTTTTCTTGATGATAATGGGGGATTGAGTAAGGCCGTGATGAAGGATTTATTACATCCGAACAAAGACCAATACAAGCACTGGGCAGAAGCCATTGAACCGCAAATAATCGCGTTAATGCAATAATATAAAGCCTATTGAGCGAGCTTAAAGATAATAATGAAAATAACTCAATTAACTACTCTTTACCTGCTGATGGTATGTAAGGTTACTTTCGCTACTGATTATTATGTCCACCCAAATGGAGATGATAATTCGGTAGGAACTGACAAAAGCAGTGCATTTAAAACATTACAAAGTCTGTCTATTTTAAGTTTAGAGCCAGGTGATAATATTTATTTAGCTGCAGGTGAAACGTTCTATGGTTCATTAATGCTGGCAGGGGCAACGGGAAGTGAGGAAAGTCCAATAACTATTTCCTCCTATGGTGATGACGATAGTAAAGCGATTATTGATGCTAAAAGCAAATTGGCCGGCATTGAGTTAATCAACCCAAAGTACATCAATGTAAGTAATATCGAAATCACTGCTGACGGGGGGACAAAACAAAAATATCGCGGGAAAAGCGCTATGAGGTTAGGTGTTTTAGTCGACATTAATGACGCTATCGGAAATATCTATGGTTACCTTAATTTCGATAACATCTTCATTCACCATATCTTTAGTGAAAATCCGGGGGTAGACAGAGGTGATGATGTGGCAACCGCCAATGGAAATCAAGCGTACGGCTATGGTGTTAGGCTGTATAACAGTAACAACCACGACAATAGCGTATTAACGGATGTTTCTTTTACAAATTCAGAAATTCACCATATTGGCCATACGGCATTTAAAACTACATCAAATACCAACCGAAGCCCTGAAGAACGTCGCTGGGGTAATATCTACAATGTTGAGTTAGTTGAAAACTATTTTCATGATATTGGCGGACCGGGTATACAGTTTGGCGGCATAAATGGCGGCTATGTTGCTCACAACAGAGTCCATAGAACAGGAAGTCAAAATGATGAACGTATGTGGACAAGAGGCAGTGGCATGTGGCCTTGGGGGGCACGAGATTTACTTATCGAACACAATGAATTTACCGACGCAAGTGGACCTGCTGATTCGGCAGGCTTTCATATCGATTTCAACTGTACCAATGTTATTGTTCAGTACAATTTAAGTCGTAACAATGCCGGAGGATTTATTGAGATCCTCGGTAACAATGAAAATAATACCTACCGCTATAATGTCAGTATAAATGATGGATATCGACAAAAAGGAATCGATGGCGCTCAAGATGGCAAAGCTATATGGCTAAGTGGCTTTGTCGGCAAGGACAGACCTAAAGTTGCGCCAAAAAATAACTACATTTATAACAACACCATTTTTGTAAAATCAGAGCAAACTATTCATTTGGGTATTCATAATGAAACTCAAGGTGTTGTAATAGCAAACAATATTTTTGCGATTGAAGGACAAGCTGAAATCGCCACTGGTCCAGAATATATAGCAGACTCAAGTGGAGTTGAGCGTTACAAAGATTTACTCATCAGCAATAACCTTTTCATCCATGATCAAATTTGGCCTGATGAAATGTTCGCCACTGATTCAAATCCAATAGTTGAACGAGTTACTTTTGCTAATAAAGGCGGTGACTCCATCGCTGATTATGAAATAACAAGTGATCACACCATATTGGCTGGGGGTATAGATATCACACGCTTGCCAAATGACAGTTATGGCTTAACAGGCGGTTTTCAACTAGAAAAAGATATATTAGGAAACATTATAGATAGTCATGCCCATATCGGCGCAGTGTTTTTTGAAACTGAAGAAGTAAAACCTGCAGAACCAGAACCACAGCCTGAGGAATCTGAGCAAGTTGAATCAAGTAATGGTGGTTCAATGTCACTATTTGGTTTTGCCTATCTAATTTTTTTATTAGCATTTAAACGCCACAAAACGTGCAAGGATTAAATATGAGTTATACCGGTGAATTAGCAAAACCAATGTTACTTGCTGCTGTTTTGACAGCAACAGTTGCTTGTTCAGAAAAGCCAACGATAGATTTTGAAAATCAAGGGAGTCCGCTTATTCGTCACATCTATACTGCCGATCCTTCTGCACGTGTCTTTGACGGTAAACTCTATTTGTATACTTCTCATGACCGCGATGATTCGGACATAAATGCTCACTTTGATATGACCGACTGGCATGTGTTTTCTACAAGTGATCTTGATTCGTGGACTGATCACGGTGCATTTTTTACCTTAGATGATATTGATTGGGCGACGAAACAAGCATGGGCACCTGATGCTGTAAAACGTCATGGTAAGTACTATTTTTATTATCCTGTAGAGCAAGCAAAAATAGGTGTTGCGGTAAGTACCTCTCCTACCTCTGGCTTTGTCGACCCTTTAGGTAAACCACTCATTGATAAAACAGGGAATGAACAAGTTATTGGCAGCGAGCCAATAGATCCCGCCATATTGATTGATGATGACGGACAAGCTTATATGTTTTTTGGTTGTCGCAATGCCAGAGTGGTCAAACTCAAAGAAAATATGATTGAACTCGAGGGTGATATTCAACCTGTTAAAATTAATGGCATTGAGCATTTCACTGAGAAAACTGGCGGTGGTTGGTATGGCGAAGGGCCATGGGTATTTAAACGGGGTGATTATTACTATTACATGTATTCAAACGGTTGGGAAAAAGACACAACTTTAGTTTATGCCATGGCGAGCAATCCAATGGGGCCCTTTGATTATGTCGGTGAAGTGATGACGCCAGTAGGTGCGGGCACAAGTCATGGCTCTATCACTGAGTTTAATGGTAAATGGTACGTGTTTTATCACAGCAAATTATTGTCAAAAAATGGCAAGCAACGTTCGGTTCATGTTGATGAAATTGCATTTGGTAATGATGGAAAAATCATTCCTTTGGTGTATCAAAAACCTAACGGTTCGACAAATTAACAATAAGAAAAAAGAAAGGAAATAACAATGACTAATAAATTACTAATTAGTAGCTTGATGACTATGCTGTTAAGTGCATGTGGCGTAGAAAAGAGTAATCAAGTCAATATTCAAGACAGCGCACTTAAAAACAAAAAGCCTAACGTGGTTATATTTTACGTTGATGACCTCGGGTTTGGCGACTTAAGCAGCTACGGTATGACGGCAACACAAACGCCAAATGTCGATGCTTTAGCTAAAGAAGGAATTCGTTTCACCGATGCGCATAGTTCGGCGGCTACTTGCACGCCTTCAAGGTATTCTCTTTTAACGGGGCAATATGCCTTTAGAAATAATGCAGCCATTTTACCGGGAGATGCTCCGCTTATTATTGATCATACTAAGCCAACATTACCAAAAATGTTTAAACGTGCAGGCTATAAAACTGCAGTAGTGGGTAAGTGGCACTTAGGGTTAGGTGATGGTTTTGTTGATTGGAATAAAGAAGTTAAACCAGGGCCTCTGGAATTAGGCTTTGATTACAGCTTTTTAATGCCAGCAACAGGTGACAGAGTGCCTACCGTGTATTTAGAAAATCGTCATGTGGTTAATCTAAATCCAAATGATCCGATAACGATTAGTTATGAAAAGCGGATAGGAAATCGACCTGTTGGCACAGAAAGCCCCGAGTTATTAAAGCAAAAGGCTGATTTACAGCACAGCGCCACCATAGTTAATGGTATTAGCCGTATTGGTTGGATGGCCGGTGGCCAAAAGGCTGAATGGAAAGACGAAGATTTTCCTTTTGTATTTACAGATAAAGCCATCGACTTTATTCAATCAGCAAAAGATGAACCTTTCATGTTGTTTTTTCCATTTCATGATATTCACGTGCCACGAGTACCTCACAAAATGTTCGCTGGTAAATCAGGTATGGGACCACGTGGCGATGCTATTTTACAAATGGATTGGATGACAGGTCGTATTGTCGATGAATTAAAAAACCAAGGACTATATGACAATACACTTATTATATTCTCGAGTGATAATGGTCCGGTAATGGATGATGGCTATGCAGATTTTGCTGAAGAAATGCGCGGAGAACATGACCCAGCAGGTGGTTATCGGGGCGGTAAATATAGTGCTTATGAAGCAGGAACTCGCGTACCAATGATAGTGACCTATCCAAATGGCTTGCAAAATACCGGTGATAGTAAAGCATTAATTAGCCACATCGACTTATACAAGTCTTTAGCTGAATTTACAGGGGTAGAACTTGCTCAAGGTGAGGCTATTGATAGTAAAAATATATTACCTGCTTTATTAGACGCAAAAGAAAAAGGTAGAGAAGAGATGTTAGAAGAGTCTTTTACTTTGGCATTACGTAGCGGTAATTGGAAATATGTTGCTCCGTTTACAGGAATAACACCTGACTGGTTAGCCAATAAAACAGCGATTGAAAATGGATTACAAACTACTCCCCAGCTGTTTGATATGACAAAAGATTGGCAAGAACAAGTAAATCTAGCATCCGAACATCCTGATGTGGTTGAGCGTTTACAGCAACGTATTGAAGCAATTAAGAAATTGAACTAGGTAAGATTAAATTATCCGAGTCATTGAATTAAAGAGTACTTCTTTGAGTGAAAGGACGTTAATAAAATGAATAAAAGATTAAGTCAAAACCGATTTTTAACCGTTATTTTGGTTTTGTTTTTAAGCGTTTCTTCTGCGTTTATTGTACAGGCGGCAGAAAAATTGCCGCACTTCACTCCAGGGAAAATTTGGCAAGATAACAACTCAGAACATATCAACGCCCATGGTGGCGGTGTTTTGCATCACAAAGGGAAATACTATTGGTTTGGTGAGCATAAAATTGCTGGCGAAGCGGGGAATAAAGCTCATGTTGGGGTGCATGTTTATAGCTCTGATAATTTGGTTGATTGGAAGGATGCAGGTATTGCACTCAAGGTATCTGATGATCCTAATAGTGATATTGTTAAGGGTTCAATCATTGAACGCCCTAAAGTAATCTTCAATGAAGAAACAGGCAAGTTCGTGATGTGGTTTCATTTAGAATTGAAAGGCCAAGCTTATAAGGCAGCTCGCACTGGTGTAGCTGTTGCCGATAAACCAGCCGGTCCTTATCGTTTCCTTAAAAGCGTACGGCCTAATGCTAATCACTTGCCAATGAATATAACGGCAAAAGAAAAGCAGGCATTTCGGCTAATGCAACAAGGGAAAAACTTGCCTACAAAGTTAAAAGACAACATCAATGGCTTATATTCTTTAACAGTTTTTGCACGAGACTTTGAATATGGTCAAATGGCTCGTGATATGACTTTGTTTAAAGATAATGATGGAAAAGCTTATCAACTGTATGCTTCTGAAGAAAATCAAACATTGCATATATCACTACTTACCAGCGACTATTTATCGCACTCTGGACAATTTATTAGAATGTATTCAGGTGGACAAGATGAAGCTCCTGCAATAGCCTATCGAGCTGGCCAATATCATTTACTAACCTCAGGCCTAACGGGATGGCGTCCTAATCCAGCTAAACAATACACCTCACATCATATTTTTGGTCCTTGGAAAAAACTTAAAAATCCAACTCGAGGTGTAAATACAGATAATGGTTTTGGTCCTAATAAAACATTTGGCGGTCAAAGTACTTTTTTATTAGAACGGCAAGATAAACCAGGGAGTTTTATTGCTATGTTTGATATGTGGCGACCTAAAAATGCTATTGATGGTCGTTACATATGGCTACCTGTTGAGTTTGTTGATGGTGGCATGCGTATTACTTGGCAAGATTCGTGGCAACTCAGTGATTTTGAATGATTTTTTATAATTGTAACTGTCGTATTAATAAAGAGTAGGGTTTAGTAATAAAATGAACAGTTTAGGATGTTGGAGAGTAGGGCTTATATTGTTATTGAATGTTTTAGTTTTGTCCCCCGTTTTATTAGCACAAGATTATTATGTTGATAGCCTTAATGGTGTAGATAAAAATAAGGGGTCTAAGGAGAAGCCTTTTGCCTCTCTAGGAAAAATAAACTCCATTACTTTGAAACCCGGAGATAGTGTTTTCTTGAAAGCAGGAGATACCTTTAACGGTAGTTTACGAATACTAGGTGAATCAGGTAATGCTCAACAACCCATAACTATCTCAACATTTGGTGGCAAGTTAGCAGGCAATAAACTACGTGCCCATATCAATGCCGCGGGAGAACTTGCAGGTATTGAAATTAAGAATAGTAGTTATATAAATGTTAGCAATATCGACATTGAGGCCAATGGAGGGAAACCTCAAAAACTTCACGATAGAAAGCTTGCTGAAGCGATGAGGGTTGGTGTATTAGTCTACATTGATAAAAAATTTAACCAAGAGTTTGGTCATATCACTTTAGATAATTTAAAGATTCATGATATTTTTCATTATGACTTTGGTGATATCAACCGAGCTGGCGATGTAAACACACAAAATGGTACACAAGCCTATGGTTACGGTATTCGTCTGTTTAATCGTAGCAATGGTGCAAAGACGTTATTGACAGATATCACTATAAAAAACAGTGAAATATATGACATTGCTCATACTGGTATTAAAGCAACGGCGAATAACCCAAGAATTCAGACTACGCCTTATCCTATTTTAAAGAAACTTATTAAAAACATAACACTCAAAAATAATATTCTTCATGATATTGGCGGGCCCGGCATTATGTTTGGCGGCGTTGATGGCAGTTTAGTTAGCCATAACAAAACCGATCGCACTGGCAGTAGTCGAGATTTTGATACTGGTAGCTACGATGCTCGTAAATGGGGGCGTGGTAGCGGTATGTGGACATGGAATACTAACGATGTGCTGGTTGAATATAATGAGTTTAAAAATGCCGTAGGGCCTGCAGATTCAGCTGGTTTCCATATTGATTTTCACTGTTCTAACATTGTTATTCAGTACAATTTAAGCATGAATAACGAAGGTGCTTTTATTGAAATTTTAGGTAATAACCGAAATAACAGTTATCGCTACAATGTCAGTATTAATGATGGTTATCGAGTTAAGGGGGATAAAAACCGTCCTTACGGCAGAGCGACTCACGATGGTAAAACCTTATGGCTTAGTGGCTTTGTTGGCATGAAAGGCAGGAAAGTGAATCCTAATATAGCGCCGGTAAATAACTACATCTATAACAATACCGTATATGTCGACCATGTTGCGCAACTTGCTGCACATCAATATACCGATGGCGCAGTTATAGCAAACAATATTTTCTATTTTAAAAAGGGTAGCTATTACCTACCTCAAAAAAGGTATCAGTTAGTTAAAGGGAATAACCCAAGCAAAAACCTGATTATGACTAATAACCTATTTTTAACAGCTAAAGATTGGCCAAAGGTTGGGGTGATGGAGAATAATTCGGCGATTATTGGCGAGCCGTTGTTTGTTAAAAAGGGTGGCGATACTATTGCCGATTATCAACCGACTAATCATTTTTTAGTTGCCAATAAAGGCATAAAAATAAACCCTCTACCCAATAACAAAGGGTTAAAAGGTAACAGTCGCAGTGGTGGTTTAACGGTTACAAATGATATTTTGGGCAATAAGCTTAATGGGAAAGTTCATTTGGGCGCTATTGTACCTAAAGCGAAAGAATAACAGTGATAACGTCATTAATTTTGGCACTCTTAGCGTTAATTGTAGAGCTCCATCTTTGCTGACTCCTCCTTCTCCTGGTTAATTGACAACGGCATGAATATCAGTAGGAAAAGCATAAGTCAGCGAATGGGGTCTTATGCTTAGGTCCGCTTATCGCTCAAAGAACGAAACCGCTCCCGCGGTAATGGTGTATTTGGCAAGCGCCGTTTATCCCCATAACATTGTTGCTTTTTTCTACTCTAAGTCTTGAGGCATGTCGCCTCACCTTAGATTGGAGAATACCTCATGAACATCAGCCCATACTTTCAGCCCTTATTCGTCAACGCTTCAACGACGATATGACCATGCGCAAGCTGGCTACTTCAACACAAATTGACTACTTCCGCGGCGTTAATAAACTCTGTTAATATTTACAACACCTCACTGAAATAGCCTCCCAAGAAGAGTTGCGTGAGTTTCAACTTTTTATGGTCAATAACGGCGTATCGGGGATCACGGTTAATGCCACACTCTCGGCGCTTAAATTCCTCTTTCAAGTCACTTTAGATAAACCTGAAGTGATTGCTCGGATTTATCCGGTAACTGTTGCACGTAAATTACCTATTGTGCTCAGCTTGGAAGAAACCACGCGTTTTATGGCTATGGCCTCGCATCCTAAATTTAAAGCTGCATTCGCTGTCGCCTATGGTGCAGGCCTACGCGTAAGTGAAGTGGTTTCCTTAAAAGTGAGTGACATAGATAAGTACATCCGGCGTTTCTTATTGCATGTCTTACCGAGTGGCTTTCACCGTATTCGGCACTATGGTTTAACAGCTAATACGGGACGTAAAAAGAACTTGGCGAAAGCACGTCAATTACTTAACGTTAACGTGCCTACAGCTGAAAATGATAAAAAGGAAACTGATGAGGCAAAATTTCATGAGCCGTTACCTACCTTTGTTTGTCCGTGCTGTGGCGCAGGTATGGAAGTGACAGAAGTATTGCCTCATTTATATTTACCGCGTGCACCGCCTTTATTGATGCATTAGTGTTTAAATATGAGCAAGGTTAAATTATCGGCAATGGAGATAAGGGATCGTTATGGTTTGTTTACTCAATATTGTCGAGTATTCACTATAATAAAGTGATGTCAGAGAAAAACATTATGATGAAAAGCACAGTAAAGCGTTTCAGCGTATCGATAAAAAATTTTCCCTCATATTTCACCCACGTAGACCCAAAGACAATTAAGCAATCCCCATAGCACCGAGTTAACTTCCCGCGGTTTCCACTTAGAGGGCCCTTTAGACATCAGCTGTTAGGTCGCGAGCTGTTGATAGATTCTGTCGCATGGCAGATATCTTAAAACCTTAACTTTGTTAACATTGAACCAGTGACTTCTTGAGTTAGCCAACAGCCGGCATTAGCTTTTGTAAAATCATAAACATATTAGGGGGTAATTTTAACCAGAAATCACTTTATGTTTGAGGGGGTGGTGTAAGCTTATTGCTACCGTTCACATTTTATTTTAGAACATTAGCAACGAGCAAAATAGTTATTACTAACAATTCAATTGGTTAGTAGTTAGTACGATAAGCCTCCGCTGACAAAATAGTAATAATGCCACTTTTTAAATCACAAGCTAGATTGATCTGAAAAAGAAAAAATACGCCATGTGGATTTATCCGTATCTGTTGCTTTCTCTGGAAAAGAAATACCATTTACAGTAATCATCATATTCCAATCATCGCCCGAGAATTTCTTACGAAGAATTTGCATCTCCCTATGAGAACCCTTCAAAAAGTTAGGTCTCAAGCCATCATCTGATTCAACTCTGCCAGCGTAAGGTACCCAAAATCCACTCCAATCACTTAAATTCCATCTATCTGGTTCACTCCAATTTTTGCCATTATATATTCTCTCCCCTAACTGAGCAGAAGCATGAAGTCTATGGAGATAGCCTGTTTTAACATCTTCAATAAAAATGTCTATAACGCCATAATCATCTACTTTACCTTTCGCACAAACATACAGAGAGTCTTTATCATGCATGAGGTAAATTGATATTTCTGAAGGTAATTTAATTTTTGTTG
>Ga0209396_1003770_pt1 | contig 15075 bp, 7 predicted proteins | sample GOMGulsemesocosm_6_FD_184638 | JGI IMG/M metagenome (GOLD analysis project Ga0209396, IMG submission 184638) | Methane-oxidizing microbial communities from mesocosms in the Gulf of Mexico - GOM8C Gulf of Mexico (SPAdes) (version 2) | ecosystem: Environmental > Aquatic > Marine > Cold seeps...
TTGGTGCCTCATCCATTATTATTGCACTTTTACTATATACCGCAGCGCTACCTAAGCAGGCTCAAGCTTTGTTTAATGTCGTTCAAGCAAGCATTATTGAGAATGGCAGTTGGTTTTACGTGCTTACCGTGGCATTTATTTTCTTTTTTGTTATTTTTTTAGGCGTCTCTCGTTATGGTGATATTCGTTTAGGCCCTGATCATTCAACCCCTGATTATTCATTAGCCTCTTGGATTTCTATGCTATTTGCTGCAGGTATGGGCATTGGTCTCATGTTCTTTGGTGTCGCTGAGCCTTTGATGCATTATTTATCACCACCGACAGCGCAAACGGGTACCGTTACAGCGGTTCAAGAAGCGATGAAGATGACTTTTTTTCATTGGGGACTTCATGCTTGGGCTATTTATGCCATTGTTGCCTTGGTATTAGCGTATTTTAGTTACCGTCACAATTTACCGCTTACTTTACGTTCAGCTTTATATCCCTTAATAGGTGAAAAAATTTATAAATGGCCAGGACATTTAGTCGATGTTTTTGCTGTTGTAAGTACGGTTTTTGGTGTTGCAACTTCACTTGGTTTAGGCGCTTCTCAGGTCAATGCAGGTTTTGGCTACTTGTTTGGAATCGACGTTTCTATTACTAATCAAATAATTATTATGTGTGTGATAACGTCACTGGCAGTAATATCGGTTGCAACGGGGTTAGATAAAGGTATTAAAATTTTATCTGAAACCAATATGGTGCTCGCCATTGTCTTGTTACTGTTGATTTTTGTACTTGGGCCAACGGTATTTTTATTACAGGCTTATTTACAAAATATTGGCGACTATATGGCAGACATAGTCCATAACACCTTTAATTTATTTGCGTACAAAAAAACTGAATGGATAGGTGGTTGGACAATATTTTATTGGGGCTGGTGGCTTGCTTGGGCACCCTTTGTCGGTTTATTTATTGCCAGAATCTCTCGTGGTCGAACTATAAGAGAATTCATCATTGGCGTAATGCTAATACCGACGGTATTTACCTTATTTTGGATGACTATTTTTGGTAATAGTGCCATTGATTTAGTGCATAACCAAGGGGTAGTTGCTTTAGGCGATATGGTAAGTAAAGACTCATCAGTCGCCCTCTTTGTATTCCTTGAAAACTTCCCCTTAACTTCTGTACTTTCATTTTTCAGCGTATTGATGATAGTGATATTTTTTGTTACCTCGTGTGATTCAGGCGCTATGGTGGTTGATATGCTTTGCTCACACGGCCGTAATGATACACCGTTATGGCAACGTATTTATTGGGCGGTGGGTATAGGTATTGTGGCAGCGGTATTATTACTGGTTGGCGGGCTCAGTGCACTGCAAACCATGACTATTGCCAGTGCTTTACCTTTTGCTTTTGTGCTACTGCTCGCTATTACAGGTTTAATTAAAGCCTTAAAAGTTGAGGCTTTTAAGCAAGAAAGTCAATTAATAACAGCAATACCTCATTCAGGTGTGGACAATAATGATAGTTGGCAAATACGATTAAAAAATGTTGTTGATTTTCCAAACAAGCTTAATGTCAATAAGTTCATCAGTCAGATAGTTTCACCGGCACTTGATTCAGTGGCTAAAGAGTTAAGAGCAAATCAAATCAATGTTGAAATATCAGAGAAAAATGGACTGAGTCTCATTGTCGAGCATGGCGATGATCAATCATTTGTTTATAGAGTACTGGCGAGAAAATATTCCCAACCTGATTATGTTAGTGAAGAACATGAAGATGAGCAAAGTTACTATCGAGCAGAAGTACATTTGGTTGAGGGCGGACAGGATTATGACATTATGGGATGGTCAAAAACGGCTGTGATCAATAATATTATTGACCAATACCATAAACATCTGCATTTTTTACATTTATTACGCTAATAGCTAACGGGTATAAGCGTCAGCTGCATTGGTATAGCTGATAACGTTGACGCTTAGGGTATTTCGTTAGAACAATGGTGGTGTACTTTTTTCACTTTCGGTTAGCGCCCCAACGGCGGCGAACCTACTCCCTCTTTAGCTACCTTTTTTAATTGATTCATTACCTTATTCTAATAAATAAATTTAATAATGAGGTTTTAAGGCTGATAACCTGAATAAAGGTGCTAAAAATTTAAGCGCTGTTGAATCTTAGTTAAATAGTGTTAAACTCATCCGACCAGAGTGTTAACTGAACAAGAAGATTCAAAATGCCCCAAAATACAACATCAAAAACAAAACCTAACAAAGTCATGGCACTTTACAATAAAGTGACTCGCTTTCCTTTTGGTAATAAAATTTTTTCGGTAATGGTTGCTCGTATGGCGCCTTATTTCGGTACTATTAAGCCATTAATTACTGAATTAAGACCCAATTATTGTGAATGTTTTATCAAAAAGGGTAACAGGGTACATAACCATATAAAAACAGTGCATGTTATTGCCATTTGTAATGGTTTGGAAATGGCAATGGGCGTGATGGCTGAAGCTTCTATTCCTAAACATTTGCGCTGGATCCCTAAAGGAATGTCGTTAGATTACACCGCAAAAGCGGGCACAGATATACTTTGTGTTGCTCAAGTCGAGCCTGAACAATGGATAGCGGGTGATCTTTTAGTACCAGTCACTGCTTACGATACAGAAGGTGTAGTGGTGGTTAAAGGTCATATTAAGCTGTGGATTTCAGCGAAATAAATAGTAAATATAGCTACTTTTTCAATATGAATTAAATGGAAAAATCCCCTCTCAGATCTTTTAATAATTGGTAAAATATAAAGGCGAGGGGAGCTTTTGCTAATAATTACCAAATTACCAAATTACCAAATTACCAAATTACCTGATGAATGTTATCGAAAATATGCAAAATTCCCCCTGTAACAAGCATTTTAATGTTATACCAATTACACTAATATATTGATCAACTTAGAGTTATATTAGCGAGCTTAGGACAAGTAAAATTACTTAAAAGTAGTTATTCTATATTTCTTTAATTTTGTGCCGTTATCAGTTTGCTAATAAACTCCCAAAGGGCGAGTTTAAAAGGCTTATATGCGTCATTATTGATTTCGACAAGGACGCTACAAGGATGTAGCTTCTTAGAGAATGCAGGAGCTTATTCTCCTGAATAACCATCTCTTCAATCGATTCCTTGCCTCTATGCCTTTTAATTCTCGCTAAGTGGTCAATTAATTAATGTACTTGGTATTACTTAGCTAAATCAGTTAATTTTTCCCTCTCAATATTAAAGATATTCTCCATCCTAATTTCCCGTTTTAAATGCGCCTTCCTTCAATAGATTCAGCCTATCGAGTTACAAAAGCATAACAGTAAACAAAAATATAATAGGTATAGTGTAATCAACTTTTATTGTGATCTAGTCACTGTTGTTCTTAGGCGTTACTTAATGAAAAACATGCTTTTATTTTTGCAAAAGATAAACTTAGATTGGTATAGGTGGTGGTTAGAAGAACGAGTCAAAAATAATTTTTACAGCTAACAGAAGTCTAAGTTCCTTTAATAACCCAATGCTTTATTATTGATTAAATCGCTGTAACGTTTGTTTTATCTAGCTTTTTTCTTGCTTCTCTTTTGACTGGGATTATGGAAAGGAATAAATTGTTGATAGCGAACGGCTAAGACATTTTTATCTGTGAAAAAACCGACCTTTATAGGCACCAGCATCGTTGTAATCGATTAAAAGTAATTAGTTGCTTTGAATTAAACGCAGTTATGTGTGATTAATTGATTGTCTTTATAAAGAGGCAACATAATTCTAAAGGTTGTTTGATGATGGTTCGAAAATACTTTAATTTGTCCACCATGCTCCTCAGTAATAATTTTATAACAGATGTATAGCCCTAATCCTGTGCCTTTTCCTACTGGTTTGGTTGTGAAAAAAGGCGTGAAAATATTTTGAAGATTTTCATTAGTAATGCCAAGACCATTGTCGGTAATATCAATACAAGCAAAAACATCATCTGAGTAAGTTTTTACGGTTATTAAACCGTTATTACGTGAAGCCTGTACTGCATTGAGAATAATATTCATGAAGACTTGATGGATTTTAGTTTCATTACCGTAAAGGTCTGGTATTTGGCCAAAATCTAATTCTAAGTGGCAATTATTGTTCATTTCCCCCCTAAGAATGTTGGTAACAATTTTGATACCGTTGTTTACATTAAAATTGGATACTTTCTTTTCTTCATTTCTTGAAAATCCACATAAATCAGAAACAATATTCTGTATTCTTAGCAAACCGGTTGAGGTTTCTTCAATTACCTCCGTTATTTCATCAATAGATTGCATATAAGTAGCCGACTGTAATTGCTGCTTAATTAATGGTGAAATGTCCTCATGACCAATTATTTCTTTATGCACTTTAGTGATGTCTTCAATGCATTCTTTAAAATAAGAAACATTGCTTATAGAGTAAGCTAGTGGGTTATTTATTTCGTGAGCAACCCCTGCAGCTAATAAGCCAATAGAAACCATCTTCTCATTTTGAATAAGTACTTCTTGGTTTTCTTTTAATTGCTCTAATGAGGTATACAATTTATTGTTAGTTTTTTCGAGTTGTAAATGTGTCTGCTTCAACTCAGAGCAATATTGCGCTGAAGCGATACGAGGAGCTGCAATATTGGCAATAATTTGTAACACCTCCATTTCATTTTGAGAGTAGGCGTTTTTTAGCGTTGATTCGCTATCAATGACACCAATCGTTTTACCTTCATAAATAATAGGGACAACAAGCTCCGATTTACCTGAAAATTCATCCCAAATATATCGATGGTCAACGGTTGTATCAGTGACTATTTCACTCGCTTGTGACTGAGCCGCATAGCCAACAATTCCCTTACCCACAGGAATCTTAATTTCATTATATAAATTACGTTCGTTTGGGTTCTTGATGCCAAAAGCTGCTTTTTGAATAAGTAAGTTGTTATCATTTAAATAGATGACACAATCATCAAATCCCAATGTTTCACCAATATTTTTGGATATTGCCCAAAGTAAATCGTCTAACGTTGCAGCTTTGAGCATGGCCGTTGCAAACTGACTAATTATCTTTAAATCACTCATCATTTACTCACTAATTGCATATAGGTAAATTGCATTGCAATTTGAAATGTACAATGCAATTTGCTGTGATATTTTGGACAAAGTACTCAAATTATCAGCAAAATTATCTTTATTAATTAGCAATCAATCTGTATGCCAAAGTTAATGTTTTTAATTAATTATTTCACTGCTCTACAAGAATTATGCTTTTAAGAAATGAGAAGTGGCGGACATCTTAATTATTATCTGTCAGGGCTAATGACGTTTCTATTTTCTTGATTAGATGATAGAAAAATCATCGATAGACGATATCGAATAAGTTGAGAGCCTTATGGCTGGAGCACAATTATATGCTCAAACAGAGTAGCAACTTAGCAGAAAGTCGACAACCACGTGAGATAGTTCATCAAAAGTAATTGAAAACTAGCGTCCAAAACAATACCAACAACAAGTCGATAGCGCTGTAGAGATTGGTTTTGTCAGTATTGCTTGTCTACACTAAGGAAAAACTTGGTTTGTAGTGATAAGTGCAAAGTACTATTGTAAATAAGCAATAGCAGAGGAATTAATACGAAACTATAAGGAATTTTTTGATGCTAGGTTTAGAATTCATTAATAATGAAACGAATTTATCATTAGCGATGAGTAGCCAGTATGATTATTTGGTGGTTTTAGGCTCTTATATCGTTGCTTGGATTGGCGCTTACGCTGGGCTTTCTACCGTGCCAGCAATTCGGCTTGTTGAAACCAATAAAGCAAGAATTGCCTGGAAGTTAACCGGTGCTATAGCGATGGGCGCCGCTATTTGGTCGATGCACTTTGTTGGCATGTTAGCTCTTTATTTGCCTGTTAATGTTGAACACCATGTCGGTTTAACCACTTTATCTATTGTTCCTGCCATCATTGCCAGCTATTTTGCCCTATTTTTTATTGAAAGAGATCATTATCAACGTTCTCATCTCGTTTATGCGGGGGTTTTATTGGGGGCAGGTATCGGCACCATGCATTATATTGGTATGGAGGCGATGCAAGGAGAGTTCACTTTAGTCTATGAGCCTGTCACCTTTTTACTTTCGATTTTAGTCGCGGTCATTTTGGCTATTTTTGCGCTAAGTGCAGGACAATTTAAGCGCCATGCTCAAGAAAAAGGCAGCCGTAGACTCATTACCTCTGCGGCTTTAGTCGGTGCTGCAATCACAGGAATGCACTACATGGGAATGCAAGCCTCTTACTTTTTAGCCATTAACAGTGAGGCTATTGTTGACCATACTGGACATGGTTCAACCCACGGCGCGATGTTACTCATTTTAATTATCTCTACCGTATTGTTATCAACCCTTGCTGTTGTCTCTACTATTATTTACAAAATGTTTATCAAGCTGAATATGGCTAAAAACGAAGCCGAGTCATCGGCAATCGCAAAATCTGAATTTTTAGCGAGTATGAGTCATGAAATACGTACACCGATGAATGGCGTACTTGGTATGCTTGATCTTTTAGTTAAAACAGATCTGAACGACGACCAACAATATAAAGCAAAAATAGCCCATTCGAGTGCCAAATCATTATTAAGCTTAATCAATGATATTTTGGACTTCTCTAAAATTGATGCCGGTAAACTTGATTTAGAGTTATTACATTTTGATTTGCGCAGTATGCTAGTTGAATGCGCAGATACCTTAGCGTTAAAAGCAGAGGAGAAAGGCTTAGAACTCATTTTGGATGTAACTCATATCGAGCATTCAATGGTTAAGGGGGATCCCAGCAGAATTAGGCAAATTATCACTAACTTAGTTTCTAATGCGATTAAGTTTACCGATATAGGTAGTGTGACCATCAGAGCAAAACTTAAAGAATCCGAAGATAATAAGTTAATACTATCTTGTTCAGTAGATGACAATGGTATTGGCATTTCCCCAGACGCACAAAGTAAATTATTTCAAATGTTTACTCAAGTAGACTCATCGACAACACGAAAGTATGGTGGAACAGGTTTGGGTTTGTCTATTGTTAAACAGTTATGTCAGTTAATGAATGGCGACGTTTCAGTGACCAGTATTTTAGGTGAAGGAAGTTGTTTTAAATTCTATATAAGCTTGTCTTCTAGTGAGCAGTCAAAGCATATTGTGCCATCAATCGATGTTAGCAAATTATCGCTGTTGGTTATCGATGATAACCCTATCAATCGCGAAGTCTTACGGGGACAGTTGGAACATTGGGGGGGTAATGTTACTGAGGCGTCGTGCGCAGCAAGCACTTTAAAAATACTTAAGGAGCAAGTAGGCCAACAGAAAAAATTATTTGATATTGCCTTTGTTGATATGCAAATGCCAATAATGGACGGCGCTGATTTAGCTCGAAAAATTAGAGCGTTATCAGAATATGACAGCATGTCACTGGTGATGATGACGTCAATGATGCAAAAAGATGACAAAGAATTTTTTGCTAAACTAGGTTTTTGTGGTTATTTTTCTAAACCTGTTGCCAGTGCTGATGTTTTAGATACCATTGCCGTTATTCAAAACAAAGCTGAATTATCAGAAAAAAACTCACCGCTGATTACCTCTCAGTATTTAGCAACATTAAGTCATGACGAAAATAAAGTTGATGAGCCAAAAGAAGCGGTAGATAAACCGAAAAAAGTAGAAACAGCCTCATTTGTAGACCATGAACCTTGGCCAGAACATACTAAAATATTATTGGTTGAAGATAATCGTATTAATATCGTTGTCGCCACCATGAAATTAAAAGAAATGGGACTTAGCGCTGAGATTGCATGTAATGGTGAAGAAGCATTATCTATATTGAAATCATCATCAGGTGACACACCATTCACCTTAATATTAATGGATTGTCAAATGCCAATGATGGACGGTTATGAGACAACTAAGCAGATAAGATCGGGTAAAGCAGGTGAGTGTTACCCAAATATTCCTATTATTGCGATGACAGCAAATGCAATGAAGGGGGATAAAGAGAAATGTTTAAACTCAGGTATGAATGATTACTTACCTAAACCAATTAACAGTGAAGAATTAAAAAGGCTACTAAAACAGTGGTTAGAGTGCACTAAAGAAGTCGTGTAGTTATAGCCTTAATTAAGGAGTTAATTATTGGCTGAGGCGACTGGTGTTAACCACAAGGTATAGATTTATCCTATTCGTTCCCAATGCATGAAGTCTCATTATGTAGAATTAAAATATTTTAAATCAGGCTACTAGATACTGTACGGTAATATTATATCGAATAAGTTGAAAACCTTATAATCGGAGAACAATTCGATCCATAAACACCTAAAAAGTTAACAACTCAAGGTATAGTCAAATAACGAGTTAAGTAGCGCAGAAAAGATTGGCATTGTCAGTCTTGTCGAATTGAAATGATTAGAATATTAAGAAATAAATATCTTGAGTTATTTCGATTAGCAGTAGTGAAAGCTAAACCACCCTAAAATGGGAGGTTTTAGAGTAGGGAAGTAAATTTCTTAATAAATGTAATAATATAAAAATGAAAAATCATGATTATGTTAAGGTTACTCATAAAAAATTCCCGAAATTATCTATTCATGCTTGTAACTATTTTTATCGCTAGTCAAGTGAAAGCTAATGAAGGTTTTTCCGGAGTTAGTTAAGGAAAAATATAAAAATATTGCTGGTTGGAATGTATCTAAAGAGAAAAAATTCATCAATTTCAAAGTCCAAAAGCGAGCTTTACTTTTTATTTAGTTGCCCAAGATAATGTCGACTACATTCTCGGTTTTAATCGTGGCTTACTAGGAAAATTCCTCAACCAGCTAAGTCTTGCTGGGATTTGAGAAGGGATATCGGTTATAAGTCAGACCCTGCTGAAGCTTGGATAGTGAATTACAGGCAATAAAAAACACCAACGAATGGTGCTTTGTTAAACAGTGAACAATTAGCTTACTGTTTCTTAAATTTTCTTGAGGCTAAACCCATAAGACCTAATGCGAAGATGGCAAGGATAGAAGGTTCTGGAATAGCAATACTAATATTTTCAGTTGAACCAAAAGTGCCTGAAAAGTTATCTAAAATATATCTAGTTGCTGCACTACTAGAGAAATCGAAAACACCATAAGATGCTAGTCCCCCGAACCCTATGTTTAAATGGGCTTCTGGAAAGCCACTTGGGTCCACTCCATTAGGTAACGTGAAGTCTGCAACTTGAAAAGTTGAATCAAGCATATTGTCTGATATATCGAATAGGCTAAAAGTTACGCCATCTATACCTGCACCACCGGTAAGGGCAAAACCAAAGTTGATGCTAGTAACGGCTCCATTTATAAAATCTACCTTTAAATCTTGTGCTAATAATGTGGTTCCTTCAATACCGGGCACATTAACAAAAAGTTGATTCGGGCCAGGGCCAAGTGTATTAAAGCCTGCTGGGTCAATAGTAGAAAAGGTCAGGTCGTTTATTAAATCCCCATCAGCATCATAAGAGTATGAAGTTACACCTGAAATAATGTCATCAAATGTTATTAGTGTAGCATTAGCAAAACTACTAACAGATAAAACCAAACCAGCCAAAGCGGCTTTTAACATTGTTAAATTCATATTCATACCCTCGTCAGTAACTATTAAAAGTAAAGTCTATATATATTTGACTTTAATTAACTAGAGCAAGAGCCAAGCCAATCCGTAAAATTGTTTTTTTTCAGTGACTTATTTTTTGAGGGGCCATTGGAATAATAGTTTTTTGCGTTTTGCATCGCAGTAAAAGAATAAACACACTTGTTTTTAATTAGCTCTAACCGCTGCATAATCCCGCGCTATTAAAAATAGCCTTAGCAAATATCCTGAGCTTGCAATATAGGCGTTATACCATCATTTATTACGCTGCTCTTCTCTTTATTAGATAGTAGATAAAGCGCCCGTTACACAATTTAATTAAGTAAAGAACAGAGTAATATGACCGTAAAACAATTCGACCCGAAAGCCTCTAAAAAGAGTTGTAACTCTGCTGAAAGCCAAACAATCACGTTAGATATTCCAGCTAAAATGATTGAAGAGTAGCATCAAGAGGCTGTTACTGCAGCTAATGTAAGTAACGACTCAAATTAGCTGCAAAGGTAGGCTTCGACGGTTTCGGTAACCTAAACTAAATTAGCCGTTGCTGTGCGGAGCATACAAAAGGCATCATATTTTCTAACACTTCATAACTTCTCCACAATCACTAAACCACTCAAATTAACTAGACTTTGAGTGGTTTGAAAGTTCATTAATCGCACTTTGAGATGACCTTAGTAAAGAAATGGCACACGGCTGTTGGTTTTGGTTAGTCTTATAGTTTCAATGTTAGAGAATTAAAACATGGATGTTATTAAAGTGTTCTCTAAGGAACAGAAGCTAAATTAACATTCTGTTACACTGCGCGACCTTTACTTTACAAGTATTAGATAAACTTATGCTAGAGTAAGTGATTGATTTGAATGGTAAATGGTCAGACATAAAATGCTTACTTATCTAAAGTGTGGCGATAAATAGGAGGGTTAAAAAAAGTGCAAAAGCGGAAGTATAATATCAATGGAGTAGAATTTAAGAGAATGCTGAAATTAAACCATATTCAACCATCAGTTTTTGCTTTTCAGGCAAAAATAGAGCTAAGTAAAGTTAAAGATACACTTGAGTCGACAGACTCTGTTCCTAACGATTATCTCAGTAAACTTGAGGAGTTATTTCATGTTAGTGATAAGAGTAGTAATAAGAGTTAGTTGCATTGGAATAAGTTGTTATCAATTACTATCCTTAAGGTGTTTTCATTATAATGAGACTTTTTGATGATATATTTTCACAAAGATTTTTTGTCACCAGCCCTTGAAAATAAATTTCCCGAAAACACCTTGTTTTGGAAAAGTGGCATTTATATTTTTACCATAGGGGTTCTGTACTTTCTCAGTGTAAAATTTTCTACTTTATTTTTTACCATTCCAAACCTAAATATAAGTGCATTTTGGCCCCCTAATGCAATATTTGTAGTATTCCTGTTAGCGAGTCCTAAACCTTTATGGAAATCCATTTTTTTAGTTGTTTTTTTAGCTAATTATTTGGGTAATATCCTTTCGGGTACTGGTATAGCATTGAGCTTTGGTTTTGCTGTAGCAAATATCATTGAAGGGGGAGTAATTGCTTATTTTATGTATAAGTGTAATAAGCCAAATATAGTTTTTACCAGCTTTAAAAATTTTTATTCTTTTATAATAATCATACTGATAGGTACCTTGTTAGGTGCAAGTGCAGGAGCGGTTAACCTCTCACTATCATATGGCTTTGACCAGTTCTGGAGCGTTTTTAGAGGCTGGTTTTCAGCGGATGCACTTGGCAATATTATAATGCTCACTGTTATTTTGTCTTTAAATGATAAAAAAGTTATATATAAAAAACTAACCTCAGAGCAGATGTTAGGTGCCGTAGCATTATTAGTTACATCGACAGTTTTATCAGTACTCATCTACTCTCAAGAGGGAAAAGATAACATAATCCCGCTTAATTATATGGTCTTTCCATTAGTTATCTGGGCAGCTATACAATTTAAAGTTAAAGGAGCGGCTCTTGTTACACTTCTTATCATATTTATAGCGCATTGGTACACCATGCATGGACAAGGTCCATTTAACGTCTACGGCATCACCATTGAAGATCATATCTTCTGGTTACAATCTTATTGTGCTGTTTTGTTCCTTACAGCAATCTCCTTAGCCTTACTTGTTTCCGAACGGAATAAAGTGATCAAAAGTTTGAATGTAAATAAAATGATAATTGATGAATCATCTAAGGGCATAATTGTTTGTCATCTTGATATTCCGGACAATAAACACTCTTTTCGTATTATAGCCATTAATGATGCCGCCGAAAATTTAGTACCTAATTGTGCTGATAGCATGTTAGGGAAATACTTGAACGAAGTCTTTGATAATATCTTTGATGATGAGCTACTTGGTACTTATCTTCGTTGGACTAAATCGGGAAAAGGGCGGGTGAGACATGCCGATTTTATCCCTAAAAGTGAAGTTGATATCAAGAAAAGTATATTTAAGTGCGATGCTGTCTACGTAGGAGAAGGTTGTATTGGCATTTTATATGAAGATATAACCGAAGCATTACAAGAAGAAGAGCGCCATAGGCAATCAACTAAAATGGAAGCATTAGGTACCTTAGCAGGCGGGGTTGCTCACGACTTTAATAATATATTAGGCTTGATAATGGGATATTCAGGTTTAGGCAAGGAAAACTCTCTACCAACTAGTAAAACATTGCATTACTTTGATGAAATATCCTTAGCTGGAAATAGAGGGGCAAATTTAGTAAAAAAAATTCTCACTTTTAGTCGGATGGAACCCGTTACTTTGAAGCCCATCAGTTTAGCAAAGGCGCTAAATGAATCACTCGATATGATTAGACCTTCTATAGCGGCTAACATTAACATTCATCGGGATATAGCTGAGCATGAAGATTATGTAATGGCAGATGAAACGGATATTTATCAAATCGTGTTAAACCTATGCATCAATGCAAGTCATGCGTTTGACCAAGAAGGGGGAGTCATCAATATTCGTCTAAATAAAGTGCTACTCGATGAGGCACTAGGAAGCACGCTACAAATAAATGACAAACCCTACTTAAGGTTGGATATTAGTGATAATGGCTGTGGTATGCCTGATGACGTGCTGAAAAAAGTATTTGACCCTTTCTTCACCACTAAAAAGCAGGGTAAAGGCACAGGTCTAGGTCTATCGATGATTTACGGGATCATTAAAAACTATCAAGGTGACATTACGGTAAGAAGTGAAATAGGAAGAGGGACTACGTTTTCTATAGTACTGCCCATAACTGAATATCATTCATCGGCATCACTTAATAAAGCAGCTATATCACATAAAGGTTATGGACATTTGTTAATTGTGGAGGATGAACCATCGTTAGCGACTTTACATAAAAACTTTCTAACAAGGGAAGGCTATACAGTAACTACGTGTAAAGATGGCTTAGAAGCACTGAATTTATTTAAAATGTCCCCTGAAAAATATAATTTAGTATTTACTGATCAAGAAATGCCGAAGATGACAGGCAGAGAATTAAGCACAGAGCTACTGAAAATTAAAAGTGATATTCCTATTATTATGGCGACAGGTTTTAGTGACACTAATGCTGAAAAGGAAGCGCTGAACTTAGGTATTCAAAAGTACTTCTTAAAACCCATTGATTTAAATTTACTGAGTAACACTATTAATGAGCTGTTATTTATTAAGGATTAACTTAGCGCCAATTTATTTTATTTGATGAGTAACGGATATATATGGTGAGATGGTATCTATAATTTAAGCTTCACTTTAGTTATATTGAAACTAACTTGATGGTATTTCTGCCTGAGTCTTTTGCCTTATACAAAGCGTTATCAGCAGTTTTAAATATCACTTCAGTAGTTGAATTTATTGTATTATCAACCAGAACAACGCCAAAAGAAGCGGTTACGTAATCTGATGCAGAATTGCCTGAGTGTGGGATCTTAGCATCTTGTATAGCCATTCTAAGTTTATCGATAAACGAAAAAGCAGTTTCATCATCAATACCACTTGTGATAATGCAAAACTCTTCTCCCCCAATTCTAAATGCAAATTCATTCGCTCTTTGCGTTGATTTTCGCATGATTTTTGCAATTTCAATAAGTACTTTATCGCCCTTGTCATGGCCATAGGTATCGTTAAATTGTTTAAAATGGTCAACATCAAGCATGGTGAATACCAGTCTATAATTATTTCTTTTTGCCCTATTTAGTTCATCGACAAAGACTTTTTCAAAATGTCTTCTATTATAAAGGCCGGTCATTACATCCGTGGTAGAGAGTATTTCTAGCTCTGCTACTTTTTCAGATAACTCACTGTTGAGATTTTTAATTAAATTCTTAGATTTTTTAAGTTGATGGCTCCAAGTAATAGTAATGATTAAGAGAAATAAAAAAAAGCACACTAGTTTGATGATTAATTCATAATCTATTTTTTGGGTAAACTCTACAACCGACCACTTACTCATTATTTTATTAACGTCTTGGCTCGCTAGGTTATGTATTAATTTATTTATAATACTCAATAAAAGTACATTATCTTTCTTGACGAAAAAAGAAACTTCCATATTAACGGAGGTACTTCCCACAATAGAGAGATTATTGAGCCCCTGTTGAGAAATATAATAAGTGGCTGCGGTAGCAGAAGCGAGAAAAGCGTCATACTTTTTCTCTGAAACTCCTAATAAACCTTGTTGAATACTTTTGACATACAAAAAACTTATCTTAGGGTAGGTTTTCTCTAATTTCTTTACATAGCCGTAGCTTTCGACAACAGCTATTTTTTTATTTTTCAGGTAACTAAGTTGAGGAACGTAGTTATTGTTATTGGTCATAATAATCACTACAGGGCTAGCTAAGTAGGTATCGGTAGCAGTAAATTGTTCCTGTAAGGTTGGATCAAGCGGGTCACTTGTTATCATGTCTACATTTTTTGACATCGCTAATTTAAGGGAGTCTTGCCAACTATCACTTTTTAAGTTTTTTATGCGTAGGTTTACTTCAGTATTGATATTATTCCTCAATAATTGAATTATTTCAGGAATAATGCCGATATGTTCATAGTCACTATCATATGCTTCATAAGGTAGCCAATTGGGATCTGATACATAGGTTAATATATTATGTTGTTGCAGGTGCTGCTTTTCATTATCAGTCAATATTACATTACGTTCAGCATAGAGCGGGAATGCATACATTAATAAGATTATAAAACACAAAGTAAAAAAAAATTTCATAAGAATATTATAGACTCTTTTGTGTTGAACGTAGGAGATGAAAAACATATTTAATTTTATTTTTAACTTTAAGTTCAGCAATTTAATGTAAGTAAAGTAATAGAGCTTCAGTGTGACATGTTTGAAGTAAGTCCCCCCCTAAGATTAAATCCATTACCACCCATTAGTAATCTCCTGTATAATCCCGCGCATTAAACA
>Ga0209396_1003772_pt1 | contig 15071 bp, 10 predicted proteins | sample GOMGulsemesocosm_6_FD_184638 | JGI IMG/M metagenome (GOLD analysis project Ga0209396, IMG submission 184638) | Methane-oxidizing microbial communities from mesocosms in the Gulf of Mexico - GOM8C Gulf of Mexico (SPAdes) (version 2) | ecosystem: Environmental > Aquatic > Marine > Cold seeps...
CATCACCCAGTAATATCACTTGGCAATGGTTAGGTAAAGCACGAAAAACCCTTACCATCATAGGTAAGTCAACCATAGAAACTTCGTCAATAAGCAGTACATCTATATTGAGTAAATTGCCTTGATGATGTCGAAAATTAACACTGTTAGGAATAACACCCAGTAGCCGATGTAAGGTTTGTGCCTGTTGAGGAATTTTCGCTAAAACCTGCTCACCTACCAGACTTTCAAAACCTTGTAATGCATTGGTTATTGATTCAGATAAACGCTGTGCTGCTTTTCCAGTTGGTGCAACCAGCGCTATATTATTATCTTCACAACTGCTGTCTTTATCATTTAGCATAACTAGAGCAGCTAGCAGTTTAGTTACTGTGTAGGTTTTTCCTGTTCCTGGGCCACCAGCAATAATACTTAATGGTTTATTGATAGCGTTGGCTACCGCAACTTTTTGCCAATCAACCTCTGGCTCAGGTTTCTTGTTCTCAGGTTCTTCTTTCTCGGACAGCTCAGGAAAAAGCTGTTCAATACATTGCTTAATATCTAACGGGCTAAAAACTTGCTTACTCTGATCCTTCTTATCAGTAATAAAAGTGAGTAATTCTTGCTCAAAATTAAAATAGCGACGTAAATACAAGCGCCCCTTATTAAAAACAATCCCTTGTTGATGAGTGCCGGTTAGCATTACCAGTAGTTTTGCTAAGGTTACTTCGTCAGTAAAAGCAAAGCCGTGATTCATCACAATACCTTGGTTATCGCAACGGTAACCATAATGGCTATTAGCGATAACCGATAAAGGTAAACAACTGTGCCCTGCTCTTAAGCTTTCACTGAGCGCGACAAGTAGATGAAAAACTTGATTACGTTGGTCGTTATCTAGCAAGGTTTCACAGCTGAGGCTTTGACTGATTTCTTTAGCAAAAAAATAGTCCACCGCCTCAATATTACTGATTTGCTGTTGAGCTTGTTGAAACTGTTTATAAATAGCAGACATTAACTCTCTCCTAAAAATAATTGGTCAAGGATGTTAAGTTCTTCGAAGGGAATGTCGCGATAATAAACACCACAGTTCTGATGTGCTACATCATTTGTCATACCCCGTAAATACAAGTAATAAACACCGCCAAAGTGCTCAGCAACATTGTAATTTTCTAAGTTAAGCTTGAGATAACGGTGAAGCGCTAAAGCATAAATAAGATATTGTAAATCATAATGGTTTTTTTCAATATTGGTCTTCATGGCTTGTTGATCATAATCTTCGAAATTATCGCCTAAATGGCTCGACTTATAATCACAAATGTAATATTTGTTGTCATGTTCAAAAATTAAATCGATAAAACCATGCATCATGCCTTTTAACTTCTGATAAGCCGGTAAGCTTACAATCGACTGTACAGAGCCATCACCACCCATGTTGCGATGTTGCGATAACAACTGCGTTAATTGCTCTGGTTTCGCATCACACATCGGGTAATAAAATTCACTTTCGCGTAAAGTCTTTGCTTTTGACAGGCTACCTAAACTTAACGGTGAAGTATCCCCGCCTAAGTTAGTCATAAACGAGCCATTAAGCGGCGTCGTTAACACCTGTTCTAACCAAATCTGTAAGTCGTGCTCTTGATACCCTGGCGTTAATTGACCATATTTTTGTAACGGCCGCTCCATCGTCTCTGGCCAATTAGGTAAAGCAAAGTCGGTATGTTCGAGAATATCATGTAGTAAATTACCCGTATGAGCGCCCTTCGCTAAGTTAAAACGTAATAAGCTACTGGCTAGCACCACACTTTTATTCAAACTGTCATCAAGGGTTTGCCCAGTAGCGCTATCTCTGTCCGGTGACGAAACACCACCATGACGTAGGTTCCTACTTAATGCAGAGAATGAACTTAACCACCAGTCACGTTCAATTTTACCGGTAAATTGCGCTACTTCACCTTTCTTTAGATTGCCTATTTTGTCTGGTGCATGTTGTGCGTGTAATTCACTGGCATTATTGTCTGTTGAAAATACCCGTAAACAGGTACTGTTAGGTTCATCAGTGACTAATTGTTGTAAGCTTTGCTCAATCTCTTGATCCTTGTGCCATTTCAATGCACGACCTAAGGGTGAGCTTTCAGCTTTATCAAATGCGGTACTCAGTAGATAACAACGTTGCTCTGCGCGAGTTACAGCAACATAAAGCAAACGAATGCTTTCTGCATAGGCTTCATCTGCCATGGCTTTTTTAGCGTTTTCTGCGCCGTCTAAGCTTAATTTTAGTTGCTGGTTTTCGTCGTGATACTCAATAAAAGTAACCGAACTTGCCCCAAATTTAAGCGGATCTTTATGGCGAGTAGCAAAAGGTACAAAGACTACTGGATACTCTAAACCTTTCGAGCCATGCTGGGTAATAATACGAATAAGGTTATCATCACTTTCTAAACGCAACTCTGCTTCTATTTCTGGATCGTCAATATTACTTTGTTGTTCAAACCAGTATAAAAGCTCTTGTGGCTGACGATGGCGTTGACTAGCCGTTTGCAGTATTTCGAATAAATGTAATAAGTTCGTCAATATTCGGTCTTGATTATCAACGGATAAACGAAAATGATCGTGCATTAATTTTAAGGCCATTGAAATAAAGCCTTTGTATAACCACTCGTTACGCAGTTGCTCAAATTCAAACTTTAACGCTTGCCAAGCCATTTCGTCATTTTGTAATTGATGATACTTTTCAGGATGATAATCAAGTAAATCGCCGGCAATTGCTGCACTAAAGTAGCGCTCGTTCTCAACAAACAGCACACCTTTAAGTAATTGTAATAACTGCTCTGCTTGCTCGCTTTTCATTAAATTGGCACGATTACTCATGAAAACGGAAGCCAAGTTGGCATTTTCCAGAGCTTGTTTTATATCGGCAGCTTCAGCGCCGTCACGCACTAATATCGCGATATCTTTGGCTGATAATCGCTTGTCCGTATCAATTTGGTTCTCTTCACTGAGTAAATGAATAATTTCATTGGCACACCAAGTTGCCATAACGGGTCTAAAACTTTGTGCGACTGCCTTTTTTGCACTGTCATCAACAAAGTGAATAAACTGCAGCGCTTTATCTTCATTTGCTTTTATCAATACTTCGTCTTTGGCAAAAGGTGAAGGTTTTACCGGTAAATAAGGGATTTCGTAACCAAAGACATCGGTGTTAGGTTCAAGGCTATTATTGTTAGAGTTAGTGTTAGCGCTATTATCTTGGTCATTTATCGTTTGTCCATAGAACAAGCGGTTGTAACCAGCAATCATCATCGGCGTAGAGCGCCAATTAGTATCCATTAACCACTGATGGTCACAGTCTTTACGCGCACTTAAATAGGCAAAAACATCCCCGCCACGAAAACCATATATGGCTTGTTTCGGGTCGCCAATCATATACAGGGCGGCTGTTTTTTGGTGGTAATAAAGTGCTTCTAAAATTGAAAACTGTAAGGGATCTGTATCTTGAAATTCATCAACTAAGGCAACAGGGTATTGCTCAAATAAAATTTGCGCTAATTGTTGTCCGGTGTCTTTCTCAGCTTGTAAACAAGCTGCTAAGGTTGAAATAAGATCGTCGAAGCTTAGAATATTGGCATTATTCTTTTGTTCAGTTATCTTCGTTCTTATTTGATAAATACCTTCACGGACAATCATTAAAGCTTTTGCTTTATCAAGTTGTTTGTCGAGAGTTTTCAAAGCTAACTTTACCGCTTTAACCGGTTCGAACACGGCTAATAATTCGGTTTTACCTGCCGATCTAGCATAACGTTTTCCATCAATAAAACCATCTGGCATCTTTTCTTTGGCCACAGCTAGGTTTTCATTAAGCCTTTTTAACCAAGTGATTAAACTTACTAATTCTTCTTGTCGTTTTTCTCGGTCGGCGCCTTTTTTTACATCAATTAAATACTGAGTTAACAGCGGCTGATTATTCTCAAGGTTATTAATTGACTGCTGTACAAGTTCAAGAAATTGCGCTTCAATTTGCGAGGCATCTACAACATCAAGTTCGCTATGTTTAGCAATCGCTTTGGAGAACTGACTTAAAAAACTTAACGGATTTTGCCAAAAGTTGGCTACTTGCGTGAACTGCTCCGGCGTATTTTTAGCAAGCACTCGATACCAGTCTTGGCACGCTTGCACTATGATGTCTTGGCAACTGGTTTCCATTTTTGCGTTAAAAACCAAACCACTAGCAAAAGCATGTTGACTCAAAACGCGTTTACAAAAGCCATGAATAGTAAATATTGCCGCTTCATCAAGATACAATAATGCTTGGCGAAGAAGAATTTTAGGGTTTACATCTCCTAGGTTCTGGTTTATTGCGATGAAAAACTCGTCTTCAACAATCAATTGATCCCAGTTTGCCAGCGCGTGGCGGATAAAAGTATCAACTCGCCCACGTAGTTCTTCAGTGGCGTCTTTGGTGAAAGTCATCACTAAAATTTGTTCAACGGGTAACTGTTTTTCCAGCAATAAACGTAAATACAGCCGAGTAATATTATAGGTTTTCCCTGTACCCGCACTGGCTTCAATAAGGTGTTTACCTTGTAAGGGAACTTGGTGAGCAATTAAGTTTTTCATTTTATTTGCTCCCTTGTTTGCCACATAGGTAAATAAACTTCTTTTATCAGCGATAGATGATCGTCTAACTCTGGGCATTGTTGCCAGAAATAATGCATGTAAGGGTCTTGTCCTAAAGGTTTAATGATATTAAGCATACCGCCGGAGTCAGACCAGTGTTTTTCGAACTGTGCTTGTTCAAATACTTTCGCCTTGAAATACTTTTCAGCAAGTTCGGTATTTAATAACAGTGCTTGTTGCTGACCTTTTAAATAGGTTGATAGCAACAACTGTAAATGCCCCTGTGCATTGTCAATATTGCTATAACGATATTGGGTCGGTTTTTGATTTTTGGTATCGAAATAGAATCCTTTCGTCAACTTTACCAAGGCCAGTTGCTCTTGCTCGGTAGATTTATGACCAGTTTGCTCTTGCCAGCACTGCAAAATAACTTGATGTAAATAAAGACCGAATAAATCTTTGCCTTTTGCAGACGAAGAACGATAAAAGACTAAACTGTCATTTTTGACCGGTAGTGTCGCACTAAGCGTTATGTGTTGACCAGGGCTAAGCTCAATGGGAAGTTCAATGGCAATGAAGGTTACTCCTTGCGCGTTATCACTTATTTGCTCGCTCAGACTAAGATCAGCTTGTATATATTCGCTAAAAATTCCGCTGTCGTCTCGCCAACGTACTAAACTTTCGTCGGTACTGGGCAAGTCAGGAAATACGCCACTGGCACGGGCTGCATTAATCGCTTGGTTAATTCTATCATCTTTACTATCACTTTTAGAGTTAGGTGGTTCATCACAGTTTGATGACTCTTCATCCAAATAGAGTGCGATTAGCTGCTGGCGTAATAAGTAACTTTGCAAAAAGTTTTCGCTAAAGGGCTCGGTATCTTCTAACTGACTTTCATAATTTTCAAAATATAAATGCAGCTTATTACGAGCAAACGCTTTGGCTGGGTGTTGGTAGAAACTGATTAACTCAGTAATATCGACAATTTTCGTAATTTCATCTTCATCACAAGGCAACAATAACGCAGAGGTTTGCTCAGTTTTTTGCGCTGATTTTAATTTTAGCCAATTACCATCAAAACTTTTTAGGGTATTAAGATAGTTTTTTTCACTAAATGGCTGCATAGGTAATTGTTTAATATCTGAAGATCGACCATCAATAACATTATTTTTATCATCGTTATTGTCAGCTTCTTTTTCTGCGGCATTTAATAAACGCCAACCATAACCAAATTCAAGATATTCCATTAATTCTTTTAAGACTATGGATGGCTGCTTCTCATTATTGTTACGAATATTACGACCTTGGTAACTTAAATATAAGGCTTTACGCGCTGAAATAATTGCTTCTAAAAATAAGTATCTGTCGTCTCCCCTGCGTGATCTGTCGCCTAATTGGCTTTTACTACTCGCCATTAAGTCAAAACCTAGCGGTTGGCGTTGACGTGGAAATTCACCGTCGTTTAAGCCCAAAATAGCAATCACTTTAAAAGGAATACTGCGCATCGGTAACATTGAACAAAAAGTGATTTGGCCAACCATAAATTGTCGACCGGGATCTGGCTGGCTAAAATGATTGGTAAGGAAGTCGCGAACCACACTCAAGCTGATCTTTAGCTCATAGTCGGCATGTTGGCAATTTTCAGCCAATGCGCCCAACGCTTGGTCGATAACAGTAAAAGCTATTTCGTCGGTAACCTCGAATAAATCATTCAGCATTGTTAATAAAAACTGTTGCCACTGGGCAGATGACTTTTCTTTGCCTAACTGCTGAGAAAAGTACTGTAGCTGTTCTATAATCAGCATCAGCTTACCCAGTAAAATGGCGTCATTACCTTCTACATTGGGTAAGTAGAGTTCCTCATCAACAAACATTGACTGATCGCTAAAGGCAAAACCGCGCATTAACCGTGACAATCCTTGCTGCCAAGTAAAGGCACTGTTAAGTTGCTCGCTATTGAGAATATCTTGCTTATGCGACTTATCTATTGCCCAATGAACACAAGCTTGCTCTAACCATGCCGATAATTTGTCTAACTCTTCAAGGCTTATAGAAAACTTATTCTGCATCGCAGGTAAGCGTAACAACCCCATAATTTGTGAAACTTGAAAACGACTGTCAGGCAAACTTAGTAATTGCGTAAAAGCCGCGACAATTGGCTCAGCGTCTTTGCTGACTCTGTCTGCAATAGAGCAAGGTAATGGCGGTATTTTATCGGCTAAGTCTTGCCAACCACGGGCAAATACGGCATTTACATAAGGTGCGTACTCTTCAACTTGCGGACACATTACGATGATATCTTTCGGTGTTAAGGTTTTATCTTCATTGAATTGATGCAGTAGCCAATCGTGCAATCCTTGAACTTCACGTAATGCACTATGGGCACTGGCAAAAACAATCGATTCGTCTTGTTGGTTTTTAGTTGAGTCTCTTTGGTCAATTAAGCTGAGAATATCTTGCTGCACTTGTTCTAAAACCGACAAGCTTGGCGCTTCAGCACTTTTATCTATGGGTTCGAATACATCAATATCCACTTTTGAATAATTATTAAGCAAAGCCATAAATTCTCGCCCTTGCTGGCCTAAGTTTGCTAACAGCGGATTACCGATATTACTACTAATATCATCATGACCGTCTGACCATCTAGCAAGAATAGCAATAGCTTCTTTTTCTGATTGCAGGTCACCCCAATAATAAAAACAGGGATTAAGATTAAAAAAATGAACGTCGATATGTTTGCCAATTTCACCAATAAACGACAACCACATTGGCGCCATGGCATTAATCCCAAAAAAGGATAATCGTGGCGGTAATAAATGTTTTTTAGCGGCAAGATTTTCAACCGCTTCATTCATTAATTCTATGGGATTATAACTTTGCTCTTTGGTTAATAATTGCCAAAGTTTAGCTTGCCATTTTTCGACTTCACCGCTCTGTATATTGCCTTCAAAACTGGCATTGGTTTTTCCTTGATGCCAGTCATCAATCCACTCTGGCCTGAAAATTAAATATTGTTCATATAAATCGGCTAACTGACACGCAAGTTGATAACGCTTTAAGGTTTGTTTTTCATTGAATATTGACGAATGAATCTGCTGTTCCACATTCACATCAGCCTCGGTATTTTTACCTGACCAATATTGAGTAGCATCGCTAAAATCATCATCTAAAATCACAGTTTCGCAGCCAAGAAGTGCATCTATTCGCCAAGCAAGCACTTCACGAGAAAATGGTGACTGGTCTGGCACGTTCTCTTCGCTAGCCAAACTCCTGACTAGCTTCCACAAAAACTGAGATGGTAACGCGTAACCAATATTCATACTGATGCCACGTTGTTTTGCCAGCGACATGTTAAGCCAATGCTGCATACCCGCATTTTGCACAACAATAGTCTCTTGACTGAATATAGGGAGTGGTGAAACCTGTTGGATTTTATCGAGAAGCGCTAATAAATTTTCCATTTTATTAGCGGGATAAAGGTAGAACAATATGAAGACCTTACATGCAATGTTTTCTGGTTAAATTTAACCATAACAATCGCTATAAAGCTATTGAAATCACCGAAGTTATTTAATAAATAATAATGCCTATTTCATTGAATAAAATCTAAATGTTCTTGGAAGTATTGCCCAAGAAATGGCACTAAATGCTTTTCGCCAATGGCGGCATAATAAATAGCCATCAGCCAAATAATGAACACTACAATATTTACTGCCCAACCAATAAGTGGGATAAAAGATAATAGTGCAGCAGTTAATGCAAGACCTAAAGATTGTCGTAAGTGAAAGGTAGAGAAACTTGAACGGTTTTTACTGTATAGCAGTATTGCGACACACCAACCAACAACGGTGAAATAACTGATAACAGCGACAAATTTTGCCATATCAAAATTAGATTTACTCGGGAAATGAAATTGTCCCATAGCCAAATACTCAAATGAAGCCATGATTTAAATCTAGTAGATAAATCTCCTTTCAACAAGAATAAACCAAATAGAGATAATTTATTTATAACGAAAATCAAAAATTAATGATGACTTTCCTCCTCATTATTGACCTTAATCAACAAAGGCTTACCCGAATGTATGACATGCTGTTAATAACATAATATTTACCAAAGAAAGTTAACTGAAAAGTAAAATATCTTTTTAGATTAATCTGAGAATTAACCGCGCATGGACAAAGTAATGGACATAGAGTTTGACGAAATCACCTATTTAAAAAATCCTGACGCCATGGTATTAAAAGCCGATTATATTCAGTTCTTAATGTCACTTACTGGACCAACAGTGATTGATATTACAGGAAGCGACGAACAAAAATGTCGTGTTTTCACAACACTTTTACATGGTAATGAGCCTTCAGGCTTTATTGCAATGCACCGTTGGTTAACAGCACACGAAGAACTTCCCACTCCAACAACAAATGTACGACTTATTATTTGCTCTGTTGAGGCCGCAAACATTTCACCATTATTTAGTCGGCGTTATCTTGATGGCGGAAAAAACATTAACCGCTGTTTCTCTGATGACAATACTGCTGATTGCGGTTTTTGTCAGCGTGCCTTATTAATAGAAAAAGCTATAAATGATGTTAAACCGGAAGTAGTTGTTGATTTACACAATTGCGCCGGCTCAGGGCCTGCATTTGCTGTAACGCCGGTAATTACCCCTGAAGTATTATCTGTAACGTCTTATTTCTGCCAAACCCTTATTTTGTCTGGTTTACAATTAGGTACCTTAATGGAGAGAAAGTTTAATTGTCCAATTATCACCATTGAATGTGGCGGTAGTAACGATGAACAAGCACATCATATTGCGTATCAAGGTTTGAAAAAGTTAACCTTACATGAGCAATCAAAAAACTTTCAGCAAAGCAGAGCGGTCGACATTATCTATAAACCGCTACGATTAGAATTGAAACCACATACGAGCTTGTCATATGGTGAACATGATGAAGGCGCGATGGGAGTCTGCTTAAAATCCAATATCGAGCAGCTTAATTATGGAACATCTCGAAAAGACCAAATGCTTGGCTGGGTCGACGATAAAGGCTTAGATAATTTTCTTCTATTCAATGAACATGGCGAAAATGTCATTGATGATTATTTTAGTTGCCGGAAAAACATTCTAACCTGTGCAGTAGACTTACGGATTTTTATGGCTACAAATAATAAAAGTATCGCATTAAGTGATTGCTTGTTTTATGTTGTAAAAATGAGTACATAATTCACCTAACACATTTTAATAACACCCTAGGATATTTCAAATGATAATTGAGGTAATAAATGGTGCATGTTAAGCTCAGAAAAATTTAAATGGATTTAACATTCAATGAAACTAACCTCATATTCCCTGATACTTTTTTTTTCAAGCTATTTATTACCTATTACAAGTTTTGCTGAAACCTCACAGCACCTATCAACAATTACTGATGCTAAAGCAGGTAAAAGGGATGGTCCCCTGTATCCCTCTAACTTGGCTAGATCACATATAGAGGGTTGGACACAAGCGAGCTATATTGTTGAACCTGATGGAAGCGTTTCAAATGTAATTATTACCAATTCTTCAGGTTATAAGTCTTTTGAAAGAGCAACGATAAAAGCGATAAAAACATGGAAGTTCACCCCAGCTCAGGAAAATGGTAAAGCAATTCAGCAATGTCATAATAACGTGCAAATGGACTTTATCATGAGTGACAAAGATGAAGGGGTTAGCCGAAAATTCCTTAGGAAATATATAAAAGCAAAAAAAGCACTAGAAGCTAAAGACTTTAAGAGTGCTCAAGCGCAATTAGTTAAATTAGAAAACCACAAACAAAGCCGGTTAGCTGAAAATTTTCATTCTAAATTATTACAAGCAGACTATGCCAAAGCGATAGACGATAAATCAATGCAATTATCAGCGCTGAGCAGTATCGGATTAACTCGATCAAAAATTATAAGCCCAGAGCAAGAATTATCAATATTACATCAGAAGTTTATTTTAAGCGCTCAGCTCAATCATTATAAATCAGCGTTATCTACCTATAGTAAACTTGAAAAACTTGAGCTTGCTAAACCTTATATGCCTAAATTAAGTAAAGTAAAACAGCAAATAAAAGCTTTTATCGAAAGTGATAAAGAAATAGTCATACAAGGTAATATTAAAGAAAAATATTTTTGGCATCATTCTCTTGCACGTAATAAGTTCACGCTAACCAATATTAAAGGCTCATTAAACAAATTAGATGTTCGTTGCGCTAATAAACGCCATGTTTATTCAGTAGAAGAAGATAATACTTGGAATATCCCATCAAGTTGGAAAGGCTGTAGTTTATATATTTACGGAGATGACAATACACAATTTACCTTAATAGAGCATCCGCCAAAAACACAAACGACCGCGGCAATTTATTAAAGGAAATAGTTGAAATCATCTAACTTAGCGCTAACCATATTCCTACAGCTACCATAAGTGTGCCTGCCACCCTATTCATCAGTTTTACGTTATCCCCCTTAGAAAGGAAAACTCTAAGGGTTTTACCGCCACTTGCATATAACATCATACAGATGAACTCTGAAATAATGATCACTGACAGCAAGACCATTAATTGTGGTGTTATATCTAGCTGAGTATTTATGAAAGGCGGTAAGAGTGAAACCATGAATGCCCATCCCTTGGGGTTTGAAACAGCGGTAAATAGACCTTGATTAAACAAGGTAAGTCTACTTATATCAGTTGGTTCTTCATTATTAGTAAGAGACATTTTTCCTTTAGATAACCACATTTGTAGCCCAACATAAGCTAAGTAAGCTCCACCTAAATATTTCACAACTGCAAATATATCAGGGTATTTAAGCATAACTGAAGCAACACCTATAACCGCTGCAATAGCTACTGCCGCTACACCAATTAGCTCACCTAGCATCATCCACATAGCTCTTCTAACACCAATGCTCATACCAAGGGTTAACGCTAAAGTCATGCACATACCTGGTGTAATACTTACAAAAAAGAATGTAGGTATGAAAATAACTAAACTGGTGTAATCGATCATAATTTTGACTATTAGAATAAAAGGTTGGTTAGCTTACCAGAAGAGATAAGCTATGTAGAGTCGCTTAAAGGACGTTTAACCTTGAAGTAACCTAACCGGAATGGACTCGTTCACTCCTCAAGTAAATTATAAGCTTAGGAACATCTTCTCTATGCGTTCAAGGTATTGAATTGACTAAAACCTCGAAGAATCAAAATCAATAAAAAAGGTCGATTGTTGACTTTGGTCAGTTTGGCTCTGTTTTTCAAGTGTTATCCATAATCGCCAGGTCATAGTTTCTTCAGAGCAACTTCCTAACATTGTTTCTGCGGTATGTGAGGCATTTTGTTTACCTTGAGCTTCCTCTTCAATAAAGAACAAAGGGATTTTCCCCATAAACATGGTTTTACCTTCCATATATCCCAAAACTTTTAGATTATGTGGGCTATTAATACTTTCTTCCCTTAAAGCATCTTTTATTAACGTGACTTGTATAGAGAAAGGCAATTCTGTCTTTATGTTTTCGACATTAAATTTAACGAACACTGTGCCAAAGTCAGTAGTAATTTCGCACCGTGTTTGCGTATTAATACATTGAAAAGGAATCTGAGGGCTTAGCTCTACTTTTTTGGGGCTACAGCCATATAAGAAGGCACATAGAAGAAAAATTACTGGTGTTTTTTTAATCATATTATTGGCTAAAATATTGTCCATGGTGATTATGTGTATGTTATTCGTACTAAGGAGTGAAATATTGTTGATCTACAACAATATTCCCTACTTAATGTAATGACTTTTCGCTGGAAAATTATTATTATACGCGCGAGATTTTTTATCGCTATGTGAAATTTATATTTTCTACTATAACTATCACTAGGACTTAGTTTTTTTAAGTTGTGAAAAATCGATTTACGTTAATAATTATAACTGCGGAAACCATAACATGTCTCAAAGTAATGCGTCATCAGTAGACTACAATTTTGATGTTGTACGTCAATTTACTGTAATGACAGTAATATGGGGAATCGTCGGTACCTCGGTAGGTGTTCTAATTGCGGCTCAATTAATTTGGCCTGCATTAAATTTCGATACCCCCTGGTTAACCTACTCCCGTCTTCGTCCACTTCACACTAATGCGGTTATATTTGCATTCGGTACAAGTGCTTTATTTGCTACTTCATACTATGTTGTTCAACGAACCTGTAAAACAACACTATTCGGTGGCAAACTTGCTTCATTTACCTTCTGGGGTTGGCAAGCTGTTATCGTACTTGCGGTAATCACCCTACCTTTAGGTTTCACCTCAAGTAAAGAATATGCCGAATTAGAATGGCCAATTGATATTTTAATTGCTGTCGTTTGGATTTGTTATGCCATTGTATTTTTTGGTACCTTGATAAAGCGTAATACATCGCATATTTATGTTGCTAACTGGTTCTTCGGAGGGTTCATCCTTACCGTTGCTGTATTGCACATTGGTAATTCAATGGTGATTCCAGTATCAATGATGAAGTCTTATTCTATTTACTCTGGCGCTATCGATGCAATGATGCAGTGGTGGTATGGACATAATGCCGTTGGTTTCCTATTAACAGCTGGTTTCTTAGGTATGATGTATTACTTCGTACCAAAACAAGCTGAACGCCCTGTTTATTCTTACCGTTTATCTATTGTTCATTTTTGGGCATTAGTTTCACTTTATATTTGGGCAGGTCCGCATCATCTACATTACACAGCACTTCCTGATTGGGCTCAGTCTGTAGGTATGGTAATGTCTATCGTGTTATTCCTTCCTTCATGGGGTGGTATGATCAACGGTATCATGACGCTATCTGGCGCATGGCATAAACTTCGCTATGACCCAATTCTTCGTTTTCTCATCGTTTCATTGTCTTTCTACGGTATGTCTACCTTTGAAGGCCCAATGATGGCGATTAAATCTGTAAATGCACTTTCTCATTACACTGATTGGACTATCGGACATGTTCATTCTGGTGCTTTAGGTTGGGTTGCTATGGTTTCAATTGGTGCTATGTACCACTTAATCCCTGTGCTATTTAACCAAGGTCGTATGTACAGCGTTAGGTTAATCAATGTACATTTCTGGTTGCACACAGCTGGTATTGTTTTATACATAGTTGCTATGTGGATTTCAGGTGTCATGCAGGGGTTAATGTGGCGTGCGGTCAATACCGATGGAACGTTAACTTACAGTTTCGTTGAAAGTTTAACAGCATCATATCCATTCTACTTTATCCGTTTTGTAGGTGGCGTACTCGTTGTAGCTGGTTTCTTATTAATGGCTTACAACATGTTCAAAACAATCAATGCTGAAGACAATAGTCTTAAGCCTGTTGAAGTAGCTTAGGAGGCCGACAATGAAAAATAAACATGAAAAATTTGAAAAAAATGTTGGTTTGTTCGCTCTTTTTACAATTCTTGCGATCAGCATTGGTGGACTAGTTGAAATAACACCGTTATTTTTTCAAAAAGCAACAAATACACCTGTTGATAGTTTGAGACCATATACTGCTTTGGAAATGGAAGGACGCGATATTTATATTCGTGAAAGCTGTAACGTTTGTCACAGCCAAATGATTCGCCCTTTTCGTGCTGAAACAGAACGTTATGGTCACTATTCAGTTGCAGGTGAACAAGTTTGGGAACATCCATTTTTATGGGGTTCAAAACGAACTGGTCCTGATTTAGCGCGTGTTGGTGGTCGTTATAGCGACGATTGGCATCGTGCTCATTTACTTGACCCTCGTTCAGTTGTTCCTGAGTCGAACATGCCTTCGTTTAAATGGTTAGCTGAAAATAAGCTAGACGGCGAATTAACCGAAAAGAAATTAGCAACTTTTAATTTCTTAACGCGTAATCGTAGTCATAAAGACGAACAAGGTAATCGTATCCCATTATATTCAGCAGAAGATTTAGCTGGTGCTAAAGCCGCGGTTAAAGATAGAACAGAAATGGATGCCCTTATTGCTTATTTGCAATCACTTGGGCATGCGTTGAAATAATGACTATGGATTATGGCACCCTTAGAGGGTTAATCGCTTTATTAATATTGGCACTATTTATTATAATTGTGGTTTGGTCTTATTCTAAAAAGCAGAAAAGCGCTTTTGATGATGCAGCAAACTCTATCTTCGAAGAAGATAAAGAAAAGACCGAGCTAGATGGTATGAATAGCAAACAGGAGACTAATAAAAATGTCTAGCTTCTGGAATATATGGGTTTGGACTCTTACCCTTGGCAGCTTAGTAGGTTGTTTTTTACTACTACGATTTTGCTTAAAGAACTTCGCAGGTGTTCCTGAAGGTGAGCCAACTGGCCACACTTTTGATGGCATTCAAGAATTGAACAATCCTTTACCGAAGTGGTGGAGCACGTTCTTTTTATTAACGATTGTTTGGGCATTCTTTTACATTGCAGCATACGGTTTAGGTAATTGGACAG
>Ga0209396_1003773_pt1 | contig 15070 bp, 8 predicted proteins | sample GOMGulsemesocosm_6_FD_184638 | JGI IMG/M metagenome (GOLD analysis project Ga0209396, IMG submission 184638) | Methane-oxidizing microbial communities from mesocosms in the Gulf of Mexico - GOM8C Gulf of Mexico (SPAdes) (version 2) | ecosystem: Environmental > Aquatic > Marine > Cold seeps...
ATTAGCCGCTTTTTAAGCAGTCGAAATAAAATTGATATTAAAGTGTTGACTCGAAATAATTTCAATGTAGAATGCGTCCCAAGTTGACAGGGAGTCAGCAGATGAAGCGGCTGTAGCTCAGCTGGTAGAGCATCACGTTGCCAACGTGAATGTCACGAGTTCGAGTCTCGTTAGCCGCTCCAAGTTTTAAATTGTTATAGTAATTTTAGTTGTTGCCAAATAGTAAAACGTTTGGCGGGTTGGCAGACTGGTTATGCTGCGGATTGCAAATCCGTCTACCTCGGTTCGACTCCGGGACCCGCCTCCACTTCTTATCTAGAATAAGTGTGGTGTGAAAGGATTAGTTTAAAGACTAAAAGTAGGGAACCAATCTCTACTATAAAAAATAATTATCCGATGCCCGGGTGGTGGAATTGGTAGACACAAGGGATTTAAAATCCCTCGCTCTTAGAGTGTGACGGTTCAAGTCCGTCTCCGGGTACCACTTTCTTCTTATGAAGTTAAGTAGGATTATTTATTGGATATGTGTTGGCGCACATATTAGATTAAATGTTTTGAAAATATGAAGCGGCTGTAGCTCAGCTGGTAGAGCATCACGTTGCCAACGTGAATGTCACGAGTTCGAGTCTCGTTAGCCGCTCCAATATTTCAAAATGAATACTTAGATAGTTAACTTAATTATCTATTCTATGAAGCGGCTGTAGCTCAGCTGGTAGAGCATCACGTTGCCAACGTGAATGTCACGAGTTCGAGTCTCGTTAGCCGCTCCAATCTTTTGTATTCCTGTTATTAGGAGTAGATTAGTTAGTAGGGAACCAATCTCTACTTTAAAAATAATTATCCGATGCCCGGGTGGTGGAATTGGTAGACACAAGGGATTTAAAATCCCTCGCTCTTAGAGTGTGACGGTTCAAGTCCGTCTCCGGGTACCACCTTTTACTGTGTTTACTTTTCAGTAAATTAAAAATGTTTAAGAAAATATGAAGCGGCTGTAGCTCAGCTGGTAGAGCATCACGTTGCCAACGTGAATGTCACGAGTTCGAGTCTCGTTAGCCGCTCCAATCTTTGTTTACTCTTTATTTAAGAGAGACAGATTTAGTAGGGAACCAATCCCTACTTTAAAAAGAATTATCCGATGCCCGGGTGGTGGAATTGGTAGACACAAGGGATTTAAAATCCCTCGCTCTTAGAGTGTGACGGTTCAAGTCCGTCTCCGGGTACCACCTTTTTATTGCACTTTCTGTTCAATAAATTCAAAACTTCATATTAATAAAATCCCTTATCCATATAGTCTATATAGATTTTCGATTGAACTTTATCGTTGCAACAACTTCCACAGAGAACATTTCATTAGTATGGATATATTTATTTTACTTAACTGATAAATATATTTTGTATGAAATTAATTATTATATGTTGGGGTTTAGGGGAAAGCCTGTGATCATAGCAAAGTAAAGTCTCAGGATGAAGCGTGTGATCACTGTGCGAATATTTAGTGGTCAGGTTGCACGGCTGGAGTAGCTTCATATTGGCAAAGCCATCAAAAAATATGTTCAAGAATTTGATGTCCTAGTGTTCTTATCGAATGGCAAGTAACTCTGTAAGATAGTCTTCAATATACTGAGGAGACCTATCTTGTTGTTGTTGTTGTTGTGCCAATTTAATTAATATTTTGCTGAGATTATGGTTTGTTTGATTTGTTTATCTTCTTCCAAAGCTGAAGTTAAGTTGTATTGCAGGTCAATATTATTGGGTTGTAATTTCATTGCCCAATTAAGCATTTCGTGCGCCTGCTTGTTTTTTATTTCTTAATAAATATTGAGTCAGACTTGCAATTGATAACCCCATCCAGTAGCCGTCAGCCTCAGGGGAAGTGGTGAAGCCATATTGTTGGCTCAATTGCTGATAATATATAACGAAAAAGCCGATCAAATTGATCGGCTTTTATATTTTACGAAGTAACTCATTGTCAGGTACTAATTTTAATTATTACCTTTATTCTTCATCACTCAGTTCTTTGTTATCATCTTTCTTTTCTTTTGATGGAAAATCAATGCCTAACCATGCTTTAAAGAATGCTTTTTGTTCAGCAGAAGGAGTCTTTACTGGCTTAACGAATGGCTTTTTATCCTTTTGCTTCGCCAATATTAAAGTTTTTTCAACTAATCGGTCGCGTCTAAATAGGCTTAAAGTAACTGTGTCTCCCACTTTGTGCTGTTTAAGTACGGTTGGTAATCGACTTTTGGTTACACGCTGGCCATTAATTGCCATTAGCTGATCGCCAACGTTAAGACCTGCTGCCCAAGCTTCAGAGTCTTTACGTACACGTGTTAACGTAACTAAGCCATTTTTTTCTCTGCTAGAGAAGCCAGTCTCAGGAATATCTTTGGCTTTTTTAGGATAACCGTACACTAACCCTGCCTTTGACAATAAGGTTTTAAAATCTATGACTAAAGGGGCTTCTACATTATCACGCCACCAATTGTTGTAATCTTTACCAGTTAATGATTTAGCTAACCTTTTAACATCATCACTGTTAAAAGGTTTAGGTAGAAGGTGTTGCTTGTAGAGTTCGCCGTGTAATTCGGTGTAACCTGCTACTAACTTTGAGTCTTCTAACATTTGAAAGTCTAAGGCAAGTGAGGCCATGAAACCTTCAGAATAGATACCTACACTGTGATTAGTTGCAAAATCTCCAGACATTGCGATCCAGCTTTCGTGGCTTGAAGCATTAACCGATTGCTCAAGTCGTCCAGGTTTTTTCAAATGGCTGTCAATGCGTTTGGCAAGGGACTTAAAAAACTCTTTTTCTTTCATTAACCCTGCTTGTAGCAATAAATGATTTTGAAAGTAACTGGTTGAGCCTTCTGAAATCCATAATAAATCTGAATAGTTTTCTTTTTGATAGTCGTAGGTAGCAATCCCGTCAGGGCGATAAGCTTTTACGTTCCAAGTATGAACAAATTCGTGAGCGGCGGTGCCCAAAAACGAAAGATATTCTTTACCCGGTGTAAAACTAAAACGTTTACGTTGAATAATTGTTGAGTTGATATGTTCTGTAGCACCGCGGACATCGCTTGTTGCATGGACCATAAAAACGTACTTGTCGAAAGGGTAGCCCTGCCAAGTATTTTGGCTGGTAGCCACTAGCTTTTCTAAGTCTTTTGCCATTTTTTCTGCGTCGTAATTTCCTTCGCCCCAAATAACCAACTGATAGTCTTTACCGTCATGGCTGAAGCTATAGTCTTGGTTTATACCCGTTTCTATTGGCGAGTCTGCTAATATATCGTAATTATCTGCAACAAAATGGTGCGCTGATTTTTTTTCCATTCCAGAAAAACTCTTCCATGTATTTGGTACACTTAGCTTCACTGAAATGTCTTCATCACGACGAGTCGGATCATACATAAATACGCCGGTAGCATCTAAAAATGCATGTGAGTCATCGATATGTCGTGTTCTGCTGCCTAGCTGATTAGCATAAATCTTATAGCTAATGGTGACTTCACCGCCGCTTGGGTTACTGATCTGCCAGCTACTTTTGTCATTATGTTGCCAGGTTAATCCTCTACCATTACTGTCTTGGGCTTCGAATTCACGAACGCCATTAGCCAAATTTAATATTTTATATTTACCGGTACGCCATACTGGCATCATTACGGTAGCTTGAGTATCACCACTGGGTAAGATCATAGTAACTTTGCCAAGATGATGCTGGGGCGTAGATAAGTCGATATGGTAGTCTACCGTAGCGTGAGCCAAACCACTGGAAAGTAAAAAAGCTAAAGATGTTAACTGTTTGAGCATGGATGTCCGTTATAACATAGAAAATTTGGAATGATTATACGTAAATATTATGCATTAACTACTTAGCCAAGATAAACAGATGTAATTTCAGGATAAACAACAGGCTGGTTAAAATTTGGAGTCTTTATTTCTGAAGGTGTGAAGGATTAAAATACGTTACTAGCGACTAGCTTTTTATTTAATATTTATCTGTAATAAATACATTCAAACCATCGCTTATTACGCCAGAATTTATATTAATGCTTGCCTCAAGCTTTCTTTATTCTGTTTACCAATTGAAAAGATCTGCCCGCCTTTTAGATGCAAACTATTACCTTCAATAAAATCGATAAAGCTTATTTGAACAATGACAGATTTATGAATGCGAATAAATTGATCTAATGGCAGCGTTTCAGCAAAACTTGTTAAGGTTCTTGGGGTTAATAAGCTTTTGTCACCGCGCCACACCTTGACATAATTACCATAAGACTCTAAACAGCTTATGTCGGCTAATGCCAGCTGCACTTGTTTGCGATCTACTTTGATAAAAATATTATTGGGGTTTGACTTTGTTAATGGTGTGACTTCTGCCAGTAGTCTCTGCTCTTCATTATTGCTGAGTTTAGCGTCCTCAATTTGATTCGAAAGGCGCTTGAGTACTTTGCTCGTCGCCTGAATAAATCGGTCATAGCGAAAAGGCTTTAGTAAGTAATCAGTGACATCAAACTCATAACCTTGCAATGCGTATTTTTGATAAGCGGAAGTAATAATCACTTGTGGTTTATTTTGTAATACTTTTAGTAGCTCAATGCCAGTCATCATTGGCATTTGAATATCTAAAAATACTAAATCTACCTGATGGCTAGCTAAATAAGTTATTGCTTGCGTAGCTGAGTAGCTCTGGCCAACGATTTCCAAAAATGGAACCTCTTTGGCAAATGTTAAAATGACATCATGAGCTAGAGGCTCATCATCGATAATCAGGGCTGTTATTTTCATTGGCACTCCAAGATCAAATGCACAGAGTAAGCATTTTGCTGATGGTTTATTGTTAACTGATGTTTGTTACCATAAAGTAGTGCTAATCGGCGTCGAAGATTCTCTAAACCTAAGCCCCCCACATACTCAATGTCTTCTTTATTGTCTTTTATTTGGCTTTGCTCTGACTGATAATTATCGGTAACTGAATTAGCGCAGAGAAAGTGTAGCATATTTCCCTCAACGTAAAGTTGTACCCTAAGCCAAGCCGACTGGTCTGTAGGTTCAACGCCATGTTTAAAGGCGTTTTCTATTAAAATAACCAATAATAGCGGTGCTATTTCTACATCGGCAAGTGGATGACAAAATTCAATATCAAACTGACATCTATTACTCACTCGCACCTGCTGCAAGTTAAGATAACCTTGTAAATATTCAACTTCTTCCGATAATGAGACTTTGTCTTGATTGCCCTTATAAACGACAAAGCGTAATAAGTCGGCCAGTTGTTGCACTAATTCAGGAGCTTGAGCCGATTTAGTTAGACAAAGTGCATAGATGTTATTTAGGGTATTAAATAAAAAATGCGGGTTTATTTGTTGCTGTAATAACATCAGTTCGGTGTGAATGTTTTCCTTCGCCAGCTCAGCGACCTGTTGGCTTTTTTGGCTCCACTGAAACGCTAATATTATCGGTAAACTCACCACTAATAGCAAAAATGCAAACTTAGCATTATCATAATCAAAAGGGTTTTGATTACCACTGGCAATCAATGTATGTTCGCCACTATTGATCGGTAAAAATAGCGCTAACTGGCTAGCAAGAGGATAATAAAGCAATAAAAAGAGTGTCGTGAGCCACAGGTAATGAAAAACACCATGTTTATCTAAAACCTTGTTCACTAACAAGTGACGGTGAAGATAATAATAAATAAAAACAAGACTATAGATAAGTTGAAATTGTAACCAGTAGCCAAGAAATCGACTGAAGTTATTGAATAATACACTGACATCCAAGAGAATATTTATCGGTTGATTGTTTATCGCATCTTCCGTTGAATTAAAAACAAAAGCCCAAAAAAAACTAAATATTACACTCACAGTAAATAAGCTATTGTCTAGAGTCAGCTTATATTTGAATGCAGATTTTTGTTTTCCTTGCATCCAAGCATTAATCAACAAAAGCCCTTCGGTAATCCAGATAAAAACAAAGAAGGATAAGTCGAAAGTCGGGCTGTCTGAGTGCTTGAAAAAATTATTGATTAGAATAAATAATATTAATGGATAGCCTATAAATACCAACAGCCAAGTTATTACTCCAGACCAATCTCTCTGGTTATTCCTCGACGCTAACTGTTTATAAATAATAATAGGGATAATTAAACAACTAAATTTAGCCAACAAAGCCAACAGCGGTAACCACTGTGTATTATCTGAGCGATTGTTCATCATAACCGTGCTCAATAATACCGCCACAGAAAACGGCCAAATCTGCCAATTTATGCCTCGGCCAATCATTGCCATGAGTTGGTTCGCTTGAGTGACTAGGGAATTGATTTTTGAATTTAGTATGTCCAAACTTTTCTCAATTTTACAGCATCAAATAATAATTAATCATTTTGAACCGATAGCGCCAAAATGTCATGCATAGTCGTCAAAAGAATGATTAACGTACCGAAACAGATGATCAACAGCCCGATTAGAGCGTTTGACACAAACAAGGATGAATCGAGTGTTAATCACGAAAAAATGGACTTTGGTCATCAAGCCATTTTTTTAACTTATTCGTTATGATTTACTGCCAATCATCGAAATATAGACAAAAATCAGAAACGTGAGTGGTAGATAATGTTAACAATAAAGCAGCTAAACAAAACTTATAGTAACGGTGTCAAAGCATTAGATAATCTAAACATAACAGTTGAACATGGCATGTTTGGCTTATTAGGTCCTAATGGCGCAGGGAAGTCGTCTTTAATGCGAACGCTGGCTACACTGCAAAGCCCTGACAGTGGCGAGATTATTTTCGATGGGGAAAATATACTCACTAACCCCCAAGCTATGCGAAACCATCTTGGCTATTTACCACAAGAATTTGGTGTATACCCGAATGTCTCAGCTTTTGATTTGCTCAATCATTTTTCCATTTTAAAAGGATTAACCAGCAAGCCCGAACGACTAGAGCAAGTTAATGCCTTACTGCAACAAACCAACTTGTACCAACACCGCAAGAAATCTGTTAGTAGTTTTTCTGGTGGTATGCGTCAACGTTTTGGTATTGCTCAAGCACTATTAGGAGCGCCAAAAATTGTTATTGTTGATGAACCCACTGCCGGGCTAGATCCACAAGAACGTAATAGGTTTCACAACTTACTCGCAGATATTAGCGAAAAAACTATCGTTATCTTATCAACCCATATTGTTGAAGATGTTAGCAATCTTTGCCCTGAAATGGCAATTATGGCTGCCGGAAAAATCATCAAACAAGGAGCTCCAGACCTGTTACTCGAACAATTGTCAGGCTGTATTTGGCGTAAGCAAATTTCTAAAGAGGAAGTTGAACAATTTCAGCTTACACATAACGTGATAAGTCAGCGTTTAGTAGCAGGAAGAGCAGTCATTCATATTTTAAGCGATAACTGTCCAGAAGTTGGTTTTGAGCCTATTAAGGCGGATCTTGAAGACCTTTATTTTTCAGCGATAAACACAGCAGTGGCCTAAGGAAGTAAATAATGATGTTATCTTTACTTAAGTTTGAATGGCAGTTTCATAGTCGACAATGGGTGTTTTATATTGCTTTATTCGCCTGCGTATCATTTGGCAGTATTTTAATGTTTAGCCAGTCGGTTGACTCTGAACTTTTAATCTCTGGTCCTTATAATCTAGCGAGAATTATTTGTATTCTGGCATTTTTAATGTTGCCATTTTTGGTGAGTGCCTTTGCCGGTAACGCCATTGTCAGAGATCGTAATGCAAAAATTACTGAATTAATATTTAGTACCAAGGTATCTAAATGGCACTATCTGTTTTCAAGATGGTTAGGCTTAATACTCATCTCCAGTTTATTATTTATCACTGCTGGCCTCGGTATGTTGATAGGGCTAACGCTACTTGATAGTGTGCAATTATCTATTTTTGAGACAATGGCCGCTATTCTCTGGCCGATAGTAGTGTTGGCTCTTCCGGGTATAGTACTCTTAGCCACTATATTATTTGCTGTAGGTTTGTTTAGCAAAAAAAATATCACCATTTACATTGCTGGCATTATGTTCTTTTCGGCATATCAATTATTGCTCGTCAAAACGGGGTCGGCATTAATGGCTAATCCCGCGACAGGTAGTGCAACATTGCAATTTATTTTTTCCTTATTAGATCCCTTTGGCTCTTCGGCTTTTTTTGAGCAAGTAAAGCTTTGGGGTCCAGTAGAGAAAAATTCACAATTTATTCAATTAAGCGGAATATTGCTTGCTAATAGATTATTGGTGCTAGTCTTAGCTCTGGTGATTTTTATATTCTGTTATCTGAAGTTTTCCTTTAAAACGGAACCAAAGCTCAAGAAAAATAAGCTTAATATTAATGATCTGGGATCGTCGAAATTACTTAAGGCACTTGACCCTTATAATTCTGTAGTCCCCAAAATAGGACTGTTTTCAAACTGGTTGGCTTTTCTGTCTCAAGGGAAGATTGAATATATTGCTACCATTAAAACTCGCTCGTTTTTAGCCATATTATTATTCTGGTTAGTGATTCTTATCGGAGAAATTATCTCTGGGTTCGTCCCAGGGGGCAGTCTGGTGCCAACTCCTTTCGCTGGCACCATGGAGGCACTATGGCGTTTTCAATATGACATGCTTCCGCGGTTCATGAGTTTTTTCATTGTGTTTTTCGCTGCGGAAATTGCTTGGCGAGAACAAGATTATAATGCAGACAGTTTCATCCATGCGAGCCCTGTTGGTAATATCAGTTTATTCTTCGCGAAATGGATAGCGTTGCTGTTTATCCCATTAACCTTAATTACGGTCACTATCTTCGTTAGTGCTAGCTTACAGCTAATTTATGGTGGCATGATTGAATGGCCTGTTTATTTGTCCCTTTATTATTATTGTGGATTACCCATGGTGTGTGTGGCTACTCTTTGTTTGTTTATTCATAATATCAGTTATAACAAAGTCATCGGTATGACTATCAGCTTATTAGTGGTGATTTTTGCTATATCTCCGGCTGGCGATTACATCGGCCTTGAACACCCAATGTTTAGTTTTTCCAGTCATCCATTGCTGCAATATTCTGACCTAATTGGCTTTTCGTCGACCTCTGATGCCTTTGCTGGTTTTATGAGATTTTGGCTAAGCATATCTTTAGTCATGCTGTTATTAGGATATGGGTTATATCGACGTGGCTCCATGGTTTCATTAATTAACAGAGTGAGTTTTATTCGCAGTCAGTGGGGGCATGTTGGCATTGGATTTTTTCTTATGGCGACTACCCTGAGCAGTTATTTAGGTTACCAAGTCTATTATCAAACTAATGAAGTTGCTCATTATCAGTCTAATGACGATGCAATAAACTGGCGAGTAGGTTATGAGCATAAATACCTGCAACACCAACACTTGCTCAGCCCGACAGTTTCATCAATAAAAACCCAGATGGACATTTACCCAGCGCAACGTCGGTTTAAAATGAAGGCGCAATATGTTCTGCATAACCCTCATCAGGAATCATTAGAAGAAATCCTAGTAAGTACCAATGTTAAAGTTGATTATACCGAAGTGAAAATAGAGGGCGCTAGCTTAAAAAGCTATGATCGAAAATACGGGCAATATCTTTTTCAACTCAACAAACCTATGTCATCAGGCGCTAACCTAAACATGAGCTTTTCCGTTGCACAGCAGCAAAATGGCTATTTAGGTTTGGTCGCAGATAATTTGATTGTCCCTGGTTTTAGTTACGTTCGTGCGATTCGTTATATGCCATTTTTTGGCTTTAACAAACATAATCAACTGCGTTCACCTTCATTACGAAAGCAGTTTGCTTTGGCTGAATTACCTGTTGGTAAATCATTAGAGCAAGCAATTAGTGAACAACAAGGTGGCTTTTCTATAGATTACGACTGGACTAACTTTGAAACCGTAATCTCTACTTCAGCAGATGAAGTTGCTATTTCTCACGGAGAATTAGTCGCACAATGGCAGGAAAATGGCCGTAACTTTTATCATTACAAAACTAACGGAAAAATTAGAAATGCACTTGCCTATCTATCTGGTCGATATTTAGTAACTAATAGAGTAGTCGATGGTGTAAACCTGGAAGTTTATTATCATAAAAATCATCAACAAAATGTGGAACACACCCTAGATGCAATGAGCGCTACGATGGAATACGCCAATCAAAATTTTAGCCGTTATTCTGCAAAAGACTTACGGTTATTGGAAGCACCAAGAGTGTTGGGGTTGACGGGCTATGCCTTGCCACAAGTGATGCTTATTAGTGAACATGGAGGTTTTCGTGATGATTTAACTAATAACTCGAATCCACACTTAAATACTAACTCAAACCAGCGGTCAAGCTTTGATCAAGTTTATCGACGCACCGCCCACGAAGTTGCTCATCAATGGTGGGGACATGGCCTTAATGGCGCCGATCAAGAGGGTGGGTCAATATTAGTCGAAACATTAGCTAAATATACTGAGCTGGTATTGTTGGAGCAAAAGTATGGCAGAGAATATGTTAGAAAGTTGCTAAAACACGAACATCAACGTTACTTTTTTGGACGAGCACGCAGTAGCGAAAATGAGCTACCGCTTTATCGTGCTGCTGCCAATCACCTTATTTATTCGAAAGGAGCGATTGCCATGTATGCGCTGAAAGAAGCACTAGGTGAAGAAAGTATTAACAAGGCATTACGTCTGTTAATAAATAAGCATTCGTACCCTAAACCGCCAGCAACAACGCTGGATCTCATTGCCGCTTTGAAAATGTTCTCACCACACGCGCAAGAAACATTAGTTGATCTATGGTTTAAAAATATAGAAATAGATGACTTATCCATTGCATCTGCGAGTTATCAAAAGTTAGGTGATGCTAGCTACCAAGTGGATGTCTGTCTCAAAATTGAGCAGATAAACGAAAGTAAACTTGATGTACCTAAACCGACAGCAAATAAAACACCCGTCTGGCTTGGCGTATTAACCAGTCATCCTGATGAGCTAGTGACGAAAGACAGTGACAACGAGGTTATAAAACTAGAGCAAGTGAACATCACTAATCAAGAAGAATGTTTAAGTTGGACGGTCGAGGAACAACCAAGTCATGTCGCCATTGATCCCTTCTATAACAGGTTAGATCAAAACCGAGACAATAACGTCATGGTCCCGGTAAATGCTTTGCTTAACTAACAAAGCTAGCTGAGAGCAGGCAACCGATGTTCGAGATTGTCTGCTTTGTGATACCAATGTTTTATCGTAAATTAGAAATTTAGCTTTACTTTAAGGAAAATATTTATGTTCTTTCGTCCAGTTAATTTGGCATTTTTTTGCTGTGCATTATCTTTTACTGCGATGGCTGTTGAACCGTCGCCCGAGCTAAAAACAACAAGCGTAAGCACAGAGGTTTTAAATGCTCACTATGCTTTTTATCAAGGGGACTGGGGATCTGCTAAGCAGCTGATTAAATCTCAATCTAAACGTAGTGGGTCAAATAAGGAATCATTAGCTTTGCTGCAATTACAAGCAATGGTTTGGGTCGCACAAGAAGAGGATGGTAAGGCAACAGAGTTATTACTGCGTTTGCAAAAGCAACACAATAATAACGCAGAGGTGTATTTTTTTGCTGCTGGTTTATGGAAAGAATTAGCACATCAAGTGAGTGTATTTTCTAAAATAAAATATTATAGCCGCGCAGTTGAAGCTTACATTCGTGCAGGAGAGTTAGCGCCTAACAATGCCAAGTATGTGAGAAAACAAGCGAGCTCATACGCACAACCTGAAATATTCGGTGGTCAGGAAGGTATGCAAAAACCTATGTTGCCTAAAATTAAAACCCTGGATGTTCAATATGGCTTAGTCGCGTCAATGGACTTAGCCCAGAATGAACAAGATCATAAAAAGGCTAATCAATTAGCTGAGCAAGCCGTTAGCGAATATCCTGACAGTTTTTTACTTGTTGAACGCGCCGCTCAAATGCAGTGGACTTTAGAAAATGATAACAGAGCTCAACAGTTATTTATGCAAGCTTGTAATTTTCCGGCTCAAACAGCGTCTGACAGAATGGTTTGGATAACGAGTTGCTACACTGTGGTTTATTTAAGCCTGAATACCGACACAAATCACGCATTGGCTGTTACAGCGATGCAACGCTTGCTCAGTGTAAATACCTTAAAAACGGCTGAAAATGATCAAGCAAAACTATATTTAGCTGAAATGGCAAATAAAGCAGGAAATAAATCATTAGCTAGAACGACTTATCGTGAGCTTGCTAAGGAAAGTGTCGATAAAAAGATTAAAAAGAATGCACTTAAAAAACTGAAGCAGCTGACTTAAAATAATAGTGTAAATTACTTATCAAAGTAGCTATTTGGGTATTAGTTAATTTTATAAAGATATAAAGTTGAAATTATGCCTGTTTTAACTAATAGATCGGTTGATTTTTATGTCATTATGGGGTTTAATTCGCTTTGTGGAATATTAGACTAAATACTCAAATGTGGGTTAGTTTATTATTCTCAGCAGAAGAGGAGCAGTAGCTAGGTAAATAACACGAGGAACCACCATTCTTTCGACTGTTATTGATGGAGACTACTGCCGAGAAAGTTTAGCGAGTGGCGTTAATCTTTCGGTTACTAAGGCTGAATCCTTAGGATTGTCACCTCTAGTTAGAATTTTAAAAAATCTAACTAGTTTATGGTGGAGAGCTTCTGGCTGAAAAGTTAAGTTTCCTTACTGTAAACGTTTCTCCATTCAGTCATGCTCTTCCTTGAAGTTATAAAGTTATCCAATTATTTACATTGGAACTTAGTTAGGGAGGCCTTAAAATGTCATTATCATCTTTTACCGTTGCTAAATTTGGCGGCACCAGTGTCGCTGATCATCAAGCTATGCTGCGCTGTGCAGATATTATCAAAAACGATCCAAGTAATAAACTTGTCGTTGTTTCAGCCAGTTCAGGTGTTACCAATTCTCTTGTGCGTTTGAGCCAGAAAAATGTTTCTGATGCAGAGCAAGCTGAAATTATTGCTAATATTCGTGCGATTCAATTAAATATCACCCAACATCTTACACAAGAGCGACAACTCAACGAGCAAATATCAACACTTCTTGTAGAACTTGCTGATTATTCTAAAGCTCAGTCACTTAACTATTGTCCACGTATTGCTGATGCCATTTTGTCTTATGGTGAACAAATGAGTTCTCGAATATTTGCTCAAGTACTACAGTCTGTTGGCGTAAATGGCGAAATGCTAGATGTTCGAAAGGTCATGAAAACTAATTCGTTTTATGGCAAAGCGGTAGTTGACCTTGAACAATTACAACATAACTGTGCACAAGATATTGCTCCACAGCTTGCTAATAAAGTTATTGTTACACAAGGTTTTATTGGTCAAGACGAAGAAGGTTATACCACAACATTAGGTCGTGGCGGTTCTGATTACAGTGCGGCACTTTTAGCCGAAGCACTCAATGCCGATAATTTAGCTATCTGGACAGATGTGGTTGGTATATTTACTACCGATCCCCGTATTACTGACCAAGCTCGTGCAATAAAAGAAATTAGTTTTGGCGAAGCTGCTGAAATGGCTACGTTTGGCGCAAAGATTCTTCATCCTGCGACGTTAATCCCCGCAATGAGAAAGAATATCCCGGTATTTGTTGGTTCAAGTAAAGAACCTGAAAAGGGCGGTACTCGTATACAGAAGCATGTTGAATCAAGCCCGATCTACCGCTCTATTGCATTACGTCGCGAACAAACACTCGTAACAGTAAAAAGCCCAGCAATGCTTCATGCTAGTGGGTTTCTTGCCAATGTTTTCACCATTTTAGCTAAACATGAGCTAAGTGTTGATTTGATAACCACCAGTGAAATTAGTGTAGCATTGACGTTTGATAACCCTACGGGGTCTACACAAGCCTTATTAAATTCAACAGTTGTTAAAGAGTTAGAACAACTTTGTGAAGTAACGGTTGAACATGGTTTATCGTTAGTCGCTGTTATTGGCAATAAAATGCATAGAAGCAACGGTGTTGGTACTAGTGTATTTGATACGATTGCGGGCATTAATGTCCGGATGATTTGTCATGGCGCAAGCGAGCATAATTTATGTTTTCTCGTTGATGAACATCAAGCAAACGAAACGGTTGAGAAACTTCACAACGCTTTGTTTGCATAATTTATCTCAGCATAGCGCTTTAGCTTTAATACAGTTACCGCGCTTTTTTTGTCTCCTGTATACTAAAAAAGATAAAACACTTGGCTCATTTGAGTGGTGTTTTATCTTTTTTAATTTTAGAACGGGAGAATCTTTTATATTATTCGTAATCTATAGGGTCAGCAACGTTATTATCGCTAAAGGCTTCTAAACGCTCTTCGCAAGCACCACATTTTCCACAGGCTTTTTCACGTCCGTTGTAACAAGTCCATGTTTGGTCATATTTTAAATTCATTTTTAAACCGTCGGTTAAAATATCACTCTTTGTCACCGTTAAATACGGGCTAAATATTTCAACTGATTCGTAATTAGCAATTTTACACACGTCATTCATTTTCATAACAAATTCAGGACGACAGTCAGGATAAATGGCATGATCGCCAGAATGAGCGCCATAATATACTTGGCTAGCTCCCGTTGAAACGGCATAACCCACGGCGAGTGACAATAAAATCATATTACGGTTAGGCACAACCGTTGATTTCATACTTTCGGCTTCGTAATGGCCCTGCGGGATGTCAATGTCGTCGGTAAGAGAAGAACCCGCTAGTAATTGGTTAATCGCTGAAATATCAATTACTTTATGATTTACCTTCAAAGACTTACAAACATTACTCGCATATTCTATCTCTTTAACATGGCGTTGCCCGTAATCAAACGTTAAAGCGTATACTTCTTTACCATCTTGTAAGGCACGATTAAGCACAGTGAAGGAGTCCATGCCTCCGGAATAAATAACAACAACTTTATTGGTCATTTCTAAAGTCTCTTAGGGTATAATTAATGTCGCACATTTTACTTCAATTTCCCTTGGCAATAAACAGGCAAAGATCACGATGACCTTAAAATATAAAATTAATGAATTATTTGAAACTATTCAAGGTGA
>Ga0209396_1003774_pt1 | contig 15068 bp, 12 predicted proteins | sample GOMGulsemesocosm_6_FD_184638 | JGI IMG/M metagenome (GOLD analysis project Ga0209396, IMG submission 184638) | Methane-oxidizing microbial communities from mesocosms in the Gulf of Mexico - GOM8C Gulf of Mexico (SPAdes) (version 2) | ecosystem: Environmental > Aquatic > Marine > Cold seeps...
TGCAGGAGCGGCTGGTTGAGCGGCCATTGAATCCATTAATGCGTCAATATCATCAGGATCGGTTAATTCTGCCGACTCTTCTTTAGATTCCGCTGGGGCGGCTGGTTGAGCGGCCATTGAATCCATTAATGCATCGATATCGTCAGGATCGGTTAATTCTGCTGGCTCTTCTTTAACTTCACCTGCAGGAGCGGCAGGCGGAACAGCCATTGAATCCATTAGTGCGTCTATATCGTCAGGGTCGGTTAACTCTGCCGATGCGTCTCCCTGATCACTTCCCATTTCATCTAATATACTGTCGACATCTAAAAGATCATCATTACTTTCTGATTTCGCTTCATCCGCCGTATCTAGTAATAAATCATTCAATAGATCTTGATCTAACAACCCACCTTCTAGTGCTTCATTTGACTCTTCACTTGATTCTTCTGTTAATTCATCTGTACTTTCAACATCATCATCTAACCCTGAAAGCAGAGAATCTAAATCACCTTGATCTAACTCTCCTCCCTCTAACTCTTCACTATCAAGTGAGATATCTTCAAGGTCGTCAAGATCACCCAAATCATCTAAATCATCTAAGCCGTCTAAATCATCATCTAGATGAATAACATCATCACTCAGTAAGTCATCATCTAACGACTCCAAACTTTCATCGTCTGAGAATAAAGAATCATTATCATCTTCAATTAAGTCCATTGATAACTCGTCATCAAGTGACAGTTCATCATCCAGTGATAGCTCGTCATCTAACGAGAGTTCGTCATCTAATGAAAGCTCGTCATCTAATGAAAGCTCGTCGTCAAGCGACATAGATTCTTCGGCTTCAACTTCCTTTTCAGCGACTTTTTGATTATCTTTTTTAGATTTCTTGGTTTTTTTGTCTTTGGTTACTTCATCCGATTTTTTACGACGCATAAACCAAGCAATAATACCCAGTACAAAAATGGCAGGCAATGTAGCCATCAACACAACAAACCAAAGTTGGCTGGTTAATCCTTGATTTTCCAGTTCTGCTTTTTGTTTTTCTAATAAAAGCTCTTGCTCTCTTGTTTCTGCTTTTCTTAATAGTTCTTGCTGAAGTGAAATAACATCATCAAGTTGAATTTTAATTTCTTTGCCTTTTGCAACTTCATTTTGCATAACATCAAGCTGTTCATTGAAATTACTTAAACGAGAATTTAAATTTTCATTTTCTTTAAGTATGGCTTGTAGGCCATCAATAGAATCTAAAACATCATTTTGAATAGTTTTTAATCGAGCAGTTTGTTTAGTATCTATTTCATCAATTTGCTGATTTATTTGTTTCTTAGTCGCATCTAAGTCTTTTTTTCTAACTGATAATTCAGCTGGAGCTATTACTTTTTTCTTGACGGTTTTAGCCACTTTCTTTTGCCAAGCTTGGTCATCCGAGTTTGATTTTATCTTTGCTGATACCGGGCTTATAGCGCGCATCTCTTCAATGGAAGGTAATTTTAAATATTCGCCATTAATTAGATGGTTTAAATTGTTTTCTTTAAATGCTTGAGGATTTTTTTGATAAAGTGCGTGCATCACTTGATAAACAGATAAGGTGGTTTCGGGACGCACTTTTAAAGCTATATTCCACAACGTATCTTTTGACGTAATTGGGCCATATTGATCATAAGGAAACATATCCGATGCTTTGGGGCCACGAATACGGATACCGCCCTCTTCGAAAGCGAATAATGAAACACTGAATGTGGTAATGCTGATAAATATAACCTGCCACAGGCACAGGCGAAATAGTCGATGCATCAAGTTTTCCTAATTATTTTTATTTGTTGCCAATAGTTTGGCACTTTTAACCTTTCAGAATTAAAGCAAAAATTATTCCAGTCTTGCTTTATTACTTTGTATCATAGCAAGTTAATACCGATAGTTTTACTAAAAACAAAACAAAAAAACTCGTCGTTAACTATAACGACGAGTTTTCATTTTTCTTTAATAAATCTTAACGTTAACGGTTATTTAAAAGAATGCCGTAAACACTTAATGATTACGAAAGGTAATCGCTTACTAATAGCTCTGCAATTTGCACACTATTTGTTGCAGCGCCTTTACGTACGTTATCTGCAACAATCCACATGTTAATACCGCAGTTATGGCTAATATCTTCGCGAATACGACCAACATATGTAGCATCTTTGCCACTAGCATCACCAATTTGCGTTGGGAAGTCTGCATCATCACGACAAACAACAACACCTTGAGCTTGCTCTAATAAGTCTTTAACTTCTTCAGCTGAAATAGGAGAGCCTGTTTCAATATGTAACGCTTCACCATGACCAAAGAACACAGGAACACGAACCGCTGTTGGGTTGACAAGTACATTGTCATCACCAAGAATTTTTTTAGTTTCCCACACCATTTTCATTTCTTCTTTGGTGTAGCCATTATCTAGAAAAACATCTATTTGAGGAATAACGTTAAACGCGATTTGACGAGGGAAGTTTTTTGTTTCAACTGGCTTGCCACTTAATAAATCTGCTGTTTGTTTAGCTAGTTCATCCATTGCAGCTTTACCACCACCAGAAACTGACTGGTATGTAGAAACATTAACACGATTAATACCTACAGCATCATAAATAGGCTTAAGCGCTACCATCATTTGAATGGTTGAACAATTAGGGTTAGCAATGATATTACGGTTACGGTAATCAACCAATGCGCCAGGGTTAACTTCAGGTACGATTAACGGAATATCATCTTCGTAACGAAATTCAGAAGTATTATCGATAACAATACAACCGGCTTCGCCAGCAATAGGTGCAAACTTAGCTGATATTGAACCACCTGCCGAGAAAAAGCCTATTTGTGCTTGGCTAAAATCAAAGTGATCTGCATCGAGTACTTCAATACTTTCACCATTAAAGTCAATAAACTCACCTGCAGAGCGTGAGCTTGCAAGTGGATATAGTTTATTAATAGGGAAATCACGTTCTTCTAATATCTCTATGATAGTTTTACCTACCAAACCAGTAGCGCCTAATACGCAAACATCAAATTTCTGTGCCATTTTACTCTCTCTTTACTTTGAACAACTATACTTTTAGTAAGTTACTTTTGAAGAAAACCAAGATGATGTGGCACATCACTCTTGGCTTGATTAGTCATACTGACTGTAACTGAAGAAAACTCCCTGCGAGCCGGGTAAGTTTTTCTTATATAGTCAAAGCCATGACTTAAAATTGTTTGTCTGAAAATTCCATCATCGCGACGTACATCGTAAACCATTTTTACTAACTGGCTTAGTAGTATTTGCTCGAACGGCTGATTAATTTTAACGTCGGTAATTGATGCCTGCGGTAAAAAGTCGCTCAACTTCTTCTTTACGGGTATTTTCAGCTGTTGACATAATGCCTGATAGAGCATTTCTGTTCCACGAGCTTTTCCTTCTAAGCTATAACCGGCTATGTGGGCAGAAGATATCTCAGTATGCTCTATGAGTTCATGTAATATATTGGGCTCATTTTCCCAAACATCCAAAACGAGTTTTAACCCGTGCCCTTGTTTTTTCATCGTAAGCAATGCTTGATTATCAATTACTTCACCTCGACAAGCATTGATAAGAATTTGCTTTTCATTAAGCTGCTTTAAACGAGTCTCATTGAGTAAATGATATGTGGGGTGCTCACCACTTTCAACTATAGGTACGTGCAATGAAATAACATCACAAGCTAATACTTCATCAAGTGAGGCATACGTTCGTTCATCGTTATTATTGATTTGTTGAGCTTCGAGTAACGGATCACAAATTAGATAATTTATGCCTAGTGCGGTAAGCTTTTCACTTAGACGAGTTCCGGTATTTCCACCACCAACTATACCGATAGTTAAAGAAAACAAATCAATAAGATAACGTTCTGCTAAAACAACCAAAGTACTGAGCACGTATTCGGCAACCGAAATCGCATTGCAGCCAGGTGCAGAAGTAAAAGTAATGTCGCGTTTATCTAAATAGGTTTGATCTATATGATCTACACCTATGGTTGCAGTACCAACAAACTGGCAATTTTTATTGGAACTCAATAACGCTTGGTTTATTTTTGTAATTGATCGCACTAACAAAACATCAGCATTTTTGGCTTGCTCTGCGGTTAGTTCACGACCAACAAAAGGATGTAATTGCCCTAAGTCAGCAAAAAATTCTTTGGCAAATGGCATGTTTTCATCGTAAAAAATATTCATTTCTTATCGGTAAGCTTTAATCAGATAAATATAGTGAGATTATTTTCTTTTCTGCAAAAAAAAGCCACTAATAAAAGTGGCTTTTACAATATTTTTTTAATGAATTAACCTGAAAAAATCAAGTTAAGCAAAAAAATACTTATTTGTATTTTTTCATCACTAAAGTAGCGTTAGTGCCACCAAAACCAAAGCTGTTAGACATGATTAAGTTAAGGTCTACATCGCGCTTTTCAGTAACGATATCTAAACCTTGAGCTTTTTCATCTAAGTTATCAACATTGATAGATGGAGCTACAAATTTGTTCTCCATCATTAATAATGAATAAATAGCTTCATGAACACCTGCCGCACCTAATGCATGGCCAGTCATTGCTTTAGTTGCGCTAATTGCTGGAGAGTCTTCACCAAATAATTCTTGAATTGCGCCAAGCTCTTTAACGTCACCAACAGGTGTCGAAGTACCATGGGTATTTAAGTAGTCAACTTTACCTTCAACGCCTTCCATTGCTTGTTGCATACAACGCACTGCGCCTTCGCCACTTGGAGCTACCATATCGAAGCCGTCAGATGTTGCGCCATAGCCAACAATTTCAGCGTAAATGTGCGCACCACGAGCTAATGCATGCTCAAGCTCTTCAACAACAACCATACCGCCGCCGCCGGAAATAACAAAACCGTCACGGTCTGCATCGTATGTACGTGAAGCAAGCTCAGGGGTTTCATTACGACCCGCAGATAGAGCGCCCATACCGTCAAACATCATTGCTAAAGACCAATGAACTTCTTCTCCACCACCAGCAAAAACAATATCTTGTTTACCAAGTTGGATAAGCTCCATTGCGTTGCCAATACAGTGTGCGCTAGTTGCACAGGCTGAACTAATTGAATAGTTAACGCCTTTAATTTTAAATGGTGTCGCTAAACAAGCTGAAACAGTACTACCCATTGTTTTAGGTACTGCGTAAGGACCAACACGGCGAATACCACGATTACGTAGAGTATCAGTTGAAGTTACGATGTTTTCTGATGAAGCTCCACCAGAACCAGCAACAATACCTGTACGAAAGTTTGATACTTGCTCGTCAGTTAATTTTGCATCTTCGATGGCTTGATCCATCGCAATGTATGCATAACCTGCCGCATCACCCATAAAACGAAATGCTTTACGGTCAATATGATCTTTAGGTTCAATCGTTGGCTTGCCCCAAACATGGCTTTTTAAACCCGCTTCTTCAAAGCTATCTGATTTGCTAATACCTGAACGGCCTGCTTTAAGAGATGATAAAACTTCTTCCGCATTGTTACCGATACTCGATACAATGCCTAATCCGGTGATCACTACACGTTTCATTTGAATAACCATTTAAAAATTGAAAAATCAGGCATATCATACAGATTTTTGCCCAAGAACTGGTCTGCTCAGTGTACACGTGTACTCTGGTTTTTACAATTTTATGACAGACTCTTTTAATTTACGCTAAAATACTCTCTTTAATGCCTGATAACCAATGGATTTAATAAAAACTTGTGATTGATAGAACTAAGAAAAAAAATAATCAGCTTGAAAATAAAGGTTATCAGATAAGACCATCGATAAAACGGCCCGATCATGTAGCAATTATCGGTGGTGGAATAGCGTCTGCATGCGTTGCCTATGCACTTACACAAAAAAAGATAGCTGTAACCTTGTATTGTAAAGATACAGAAATAGCACAAGGCGCTTCAAGTAATCATGTGGGCGCGTTATTTCCTTTAATTCATCAACAAGTTGACGATATAAGTTTATTTTACCAACAAGCCTTTTGGCACGCTCTTAAATATTATAAAGATTTATATAATAAAGGTTATACATATAGTCATGACTGGTGTGGCCTTCTTGAAATTTCTTACAAAATAGCTTTAGAGAAAAGACAAGGAATTTTCCAAAAATCAAATCCTTGGCCAGAAGAATTAATAACTAGCGTTAATGCACAGAAAGCATCGAAGATAGCCGGTATAAAACTTAAACATGGCGGTTTATTTATGCCAAGTGCTGGTTGGATAGCCCCCGCAGAATTAGTACAGCAATTATTTATTGCAGCAAAAGCAAGTCAATATTTAACGATAAAAAATCAGCTAAACGTTAGCGTATTACATCAACAACACGATGATAGCTGGCAATTAGAAACAAACAAAGGTTCGATAAATGAAAAATTGGTTATTTTCTGTGGCGGCGCAGAGTCTATCAAGCTAAATGTTATTGATGAATTACCTTTGACATCTGTGCGGGGTCAAATAACAACCCTTGCAACAAACGATCATATTAAGAGCTTATCAACTGTTATTTGTCATAAAGGCTATTTAACGCCGGCACATCAACAACAACATTGTATTGGCGCCACGTTCGAAAAAGATAGTTTTGACATCACAGCAACGAACGCCGGAGATCAATATAATTTAACTATGCTAGAAAAGTGCCTACCGAAATTAGTACCATGGAGTGAACAAGACATTACCTCGAATAAAGCACGTCTACGCTGCATGACACCTGATCATTTACCTATAGTAGGTGCTATGCCAAATATCGCACAACATAAAAAAGTTTATGCGCATTTAGCAAAAGATAAAAATTGGCGTTATCAAGACCCAGCCCCGATGATCAAAAACTTATATCTATTAACCGGGTTAGGCGCAAGAGGGCTATGCACTGCGCCACTGTTAGCAGACATTCTAGCCGCCGACTTAACAGACGGGGAATACCCACTAGAAAAGCAAGAGCTCTTTAATTTATCACCGAATAGGTTTGTTATTCGTGATATTATTCGTCGTAAATTTATTTAATTTCAAGCTGCTAGTTAAAGTTATATAAAAGCTTCTTTAAGATCTGACCAAAAGTCTTTAACTATTTGTCGATCTTGTGGACTTAATTCAGTACGTGCTGCTTGTAGCTTTTCTTCAATACTAGCAGCAAGCGCTTGAGAAAGTGCTTGTGACTCATCGCCAAACTCACTAACAGATAAACTGATAAAGCCTCGTAAATAACTACTGGCAAATAACTGGTCGTCACTATTATCTTGGTCGAATAAACTATCTAAAAATTGATACAGTTCGGCGATATTTTCAAATGATTTTTTTTCTTCAATTGGCATAATTTTATTTACTTTTAAATTTTAAGGGTTGTTATTGATAACTTTCAACAGTGTAACAAAAGCTATTATTGTGGACTGGTGACAGGATACAATACCTGATCGTTGTAGCCAGTAATTACAGGTAAATACCCAGAGAGTTCTATATCTAAATCGCTATCACCGGTATCTGCAATTAATGGTCTAGATGCTAGCTCAGTTAGTTTTGCTTTCGTGGCAATAATTAAAATATTATCTTTGCCAATCGTGCGAATAATTCTCGGGCTTAATTGTTGATTACCCCGACCAAATATATGCCCTTGTCCACCGATTAACGTGATCACTAATCTAATAGCTTGTTTTTCTTGATTAGCTAACTCAATCGCTTGCCATAACTGCGGCTCAGTAACGTCACTTGCTATTAACTCTTGTTCTTGAACAAGGTCTACACCGAGCAATGTATTATCGAGTGCCAATTCTTCCATTAAAAATGCAGTAGTTGAACCAGAACCAATCACAAACAATTGTTCTTCCATGCCATTAATGACATGAGCAGCAATATCTTGTAGCACCAGTTCATCAAGTTCTTTACCGCCTGACTTCACCGCTTGAACATAACGTAGCTCTGCCGGGATTTGCATTTCTCCATAGCGCTTAGCTTTAACAATACCTTGTCGAAAAAGTGATTCATCAATATCCATGACATCTGCTTCGGTAAGTGTCACTAATTGATTAGTGATCATCATTTCCACGACACGACCAGCAGCTTTAGGTGTAACAGCGTAAACACCAGAATGAATTTTACAACCAGCAGGAATGCCTAGCACAGGAAAAGTATCTCCTACGATTTTACAAACATTTCTTGCAGTGCCATCGCCCCCAGCAAATACTAACATATCGACCTGTTGAGCAAGCAATGCTTCGACCATATTTTCAGTATCTTTAGCTGTAGTATGCTCAGGATCACTCGTTTGATAAATAACTTCGGTGGTAAAACCTAGTGCTTTAGCTGTGCTCTCCCCCATCAGGTGATCTGCACAATAAATGGTAATTTGATCTTGATAAGGTCGTAGTATTTCAAGCGCTAAACTTGCACGAGCATTCGATTTTGCCGTAGCACCAAGTGATAAAGCTTGTTCAGCAATCCCCTCTCCGTCGCTACCTTTCAGTGCCACGCTACCGCCGATGCCTGCAATAGGGTTAATGATTAAGCCAAGTTTAAACATAGGTAGTAATCTCTTCGTCATTTAGCTGCACTGCAAAAGGAAATTGTTTGATATTCAAAGGTAATGGTATTTGATAAAAGCGTGCAAGTGCATCAATAAATTGTTGGGCACGAGGCGGGAAGCCATCGCTCAAGTACCGCTGAACTTGTTGGTAAACATTTTTTTTGAAAGTAGTAGTATCTGGTGTTGCGCCGTTAAGGTTGTCAGCTGAAACATTAAACTTTTTACCTGCGGCTACACAAAACGCCCACTCAATTGCTTGTGGTTTGATTTCAACCTGTTCAAAGGACTCTTGTTGCTTTGCATCCCTACCATCTGGCATATACCAATAACCAAAGTCTTCTAACAATCGTCGAGCATATCCAGCCATACACCAATGAGACACTTCATGCAAAGCGCTAGCATAATAACCATGAGCAAAAATAATTTGATGAAACGCACATTTTTCATCTGCTGGTGAATACAATGGTTCATCACCACCTTTGATCAACTTAGTATTGAAGTCTTGATAAAAGCACTGCTCAAATATAGAGATTAAATCTTGGTAGTCGTGTTGCATATGGCTAAGGTAAGGGAATATTTCCCGCTATTCTAACGAAAAAATGACGATAATTATATCGTCATTTATTTTTTATTTTATCGTGAGAAAGAGATAAATTAGGGTAGCTTTTTAACCGCGCTATTTATCAGGAAAAATCCGAATACGCCTGAAATTAAAGAACCAATAACAATACCTAATCTGTCTTGAAATATTGGGCTGGTAGAACTTTGTTCAAAAGCTAATGATCCCACAAACAAACTCATCGTAAAGCCGACACCACATAAAGTTGCTACACCATATAACAAGGTCCAATTTACATTTTTTGGCATTTGGGCGAAGCCCAATTTAATAGCAATAAAACAAAAGCCAAAAACGCCCAACTGTTTACCTAGCACTAAGCCAAGAATAATACCCAGAGGAACAGGCGCCATAACTTGCTCAAGACCAATTCCAGCAAAACTTATGCCTGCATTGGCGAAAGCAAATATAGGTAAGACAATAAAAGCGACTAAAGCATGTAAATTATGCTCTAACTCTTTTAATGGTGAAGGTTGCCCTGGATTGCCTTTCATTGGAATAAACAAAGCCAGTACAACACCAGCGAGAGTTGCATGTACCCCAGACTTTAAGACCGCAACCCATAAAATAATGCCAATAAAAATATAAGGAGCAGTACTCACAATGCCCTGACGATTAAAGGTAAACAACAAAGCTAACATAGCGGCAGATACGGTTAAAGATAACATAGATAACTGGTCGGTATAAAATGCTGCGATTACGATGATCGCACCTAAGTCATCAAAAATAGCTAACGATGTTAAAAATACTTTTAGCTGTAAAGGAACTCTCGATCCAATAATAGCCAGTATCCCTAATGCAAATGCAATGTCTGTTGCTGTTGGTATTGCCCAGCCATTTAACGCGTTAGGATCATCATAATTCAATGCAGCATAACAAAGCGCCGGCACTAACATACCACCAACAGCTCCAATAGCGGGTAGAGTGACTTGTCCTGGCTTTGATAAATCACCTTCAAGAAACTCTCGCTTTAATTCGAGGCCAATCAAAAAGAAAAAAAGCGCCATAAGCCCATCGTTTATCCACAATAATAATGGCTTAGCAATTTCAAATGTACCGACTGCAACAACAACCGGAATTTCTAAGAGCAGATCATACCAAGGGGCAAATGGAGAGTTAGCAATAATCATTGCAACAACGGCGGACAGCATAAGAATAATACCACTAGCGGCTTCGAGCTTAAGGAAATCTTGAATCATTTTTACAGGCATAAACATCCTACTGTTTTATTAATAGATAACTTACATAATTACGGACATAATATGTCACAGGAATTATTATAACAATAGCTCAGCTGTATAAAAGTGTAATCCAAATTATTAAAAATGCATGTATTTTAACTTGCTAGTATTAGTTTGATAAAAATTCGGAAAACAATACTTTTTTCGACAATTATTCTCTTATTTATGGCTATTCATTGGTTATCAAGACAATAGTCGGTATAGTACTGTTGATAATTAAATACGCAAAGGCACATTACAATGAAAAAATTAGATGATATAGATTTACGCATTTTAACTATTTTATATCGAGATGCCGATATCACTAATAAGGAGCTTGCTGCACAAATAGGCGTTGCACCATCAACATGTTTAGAGCGTGTAAAGCGAATGAAGAATAAAAAAATAATTAATGGTGCATACATTGATATTAACTTCAAAAGCTTAGGTGGAAATATTGAAGCTATTGCCGCAATTCGTTTACAGCCTTATTCTGAAGAAATAGTGAATAGTCTAAGAAACGATCTGTTAAAACTACCTGAAATTGTAAGCTTGTACCATATGGGTGGCAGCTACGATTACTTTATTCATATGTCTGTAAAAGATAGTGAACATTTACGCCAATTTGTTTTTAACGCGATTACCTCTCGAGATGAAGTAACCACAGTCGAAACATCACTAATTTTTGAACATAGTAGAAGTGGTGTGTTACCCAATTTTGAAGATGAATAACATCAAAAGGTAGAGATAAATGCAATGGTATTTATCTCTACATTAGAAGCTAAAAACGATATGCAACAGTTAAAGAGCTAGACATTGCAGTAACATTATCATCTTTTTCGTCTAAGAAAGCAGCATAATCGCCGACAGTTCTATAACTTAACGTAAGATCCAATGATACATGTGACCAATTATAGCCAATTCCGCCAGAGATCTGAGCGCCGGTAATATCTTCATCGCCGCTGCTATATTCAAGAGTTTCCTTATAAAACCCAATACCCATGTAATATTTAAAGCCCTTAGATTGAAGATTCTCGCCAAAGTATGCATTTACGTCGTAGCCCGACAGGTCAAATTTATAGCTTCTATCATCTTCATTATCGAGTGAATAGTACTGCCCTTTTATTGCTAAAAAATCATTAAATACAAAAGTTGCTGAAAGACTATTTCCACCTAACTCATCTTGATTTTGAGATCGATCCTCGTCTATAACAACAGCATAACCTCCAATACCAATTTCCCAATTTGCTTTATTAGTATTAATAAAGTTAGTTGAGTAAGCTTGTGCAGAAAAAAGAAGAGTGGCTAAACTTGCAACGACTGTGTTGCGAATTAAAGTTTGCATAAACATCCTGTTATGTTTTTAACTGGCCGAAATTTGGCGACGCGTAGTCTAACATATTAAGGAGTAGGTCCAATCTATAATTTAAAAAATTCAATTAAAATGAATTCATTTAAAGACTGAACCTAAAGTCAGTAGGAGGGGGAATTAATCGGGTATTTTAAAATCTTCAGTCTCAAAATACATCGGCTTCATGGTGCCACAATTTAAGAACTTATATTGCAACTCTATTTCTTTAGGCACCGCAGATGAGGTTCGAAAACGCGGTAAACAGCCGGCTTCAACATCGATATGGAGTATATGAGAAAAACTCGGTTTTTGTTGGATTTTATGGATATAGATTTTGTAACTTTTCTTTAAATTCACCACATCATATTCTTGTAAGCTACTCGACTCTTTAAGTTCATCGAGCTCACGCACATATAACTTTTTAGCAAAAGTAATGGGAATGTTCTCATAAACCAACATACCGTCCCGATCAAGATGACCCGCATATAAATCGGCCATAATAACCATTTTTTCACCACGCATTAGGCGCTGCAAATTAAAGGGTTTCGTTTTAATAGTCGTTAATTGACCGTCACGTACCGTTTGTAATAAAGCTAAATCTTTATTTTCTACTTTATACAACAGCTGTACATTGCTTGGTCTATTATAAGTTGTCATCAAAGTAGCGTATATAGTAGAGCTGTAACTTACGAGCGCCATATTATGTGATCCCATAAAAGAAGGATCTAACGGCGGTAACTCTTTTACTTCAGCTTTAGCGTAGCAAGTAAAACTAAAAACAGTACATAAAACAAAAATTAATAATTTTTTCATCAAAAGTAACTCGATAAACCTAAAAATTTCAAAGCCTAAGTATAAACCATAATCTTGACTCTATTAATAAAAAAGGCAAAATGAATAAGCATTTAACCTCTTTCTTATGATTTATAGATATAAGACCGTTTCTACCTTGTTAACTTTACTAAAGCCCGCTTACACTACGAAAACAAGCCATATTATCTGAAGTCATTTACCTGCTAAGAAACATTATAAAACGGTTTCAATAAAGATAAACGACCTCAAATTCGGATGCTATTATCTGGTCTCCACACGACTAATATTTTACCAAAGCATGATTAATTATGCCGTCTTTTCTCCGACTTTGAATGATTACTTTTTACCAACTTATTTCGATTATTTTGTTTATGGCTCGAATTGTATTTCTTTTTACTTGATGATGATTTCACAGATTTAGCACTATGCTTACTTGAACTCTTTTTGTAATTCTTAGATACCACTTTTGCTGGATTTTCTTTTTTAGCTCGGCTGTTTGAATAGTGGCCCTTATGTGACTTAATATTCCGATGTTTTTCAGTAGTAGCATACTGCTTAGATTTATACTTAGCCTTTGCTTTATTATTACTAAATGACTTATTTTTACCCCTATCATTAGATTTATGGCGTGAAACATGAGAGCTTTTTTTAACATTATGTTTTAACTTTTTTTGTATTGCATGATGAGACTTATGACTCATTTCACGCACTTTAATTTTCTTATGACTATATTTCGAATGTGTTTGCTTCGTTCGGTAAGCAACGCCCTTTCTATGAATCGGTTGGTGTTTCCAATGTTTTGCATAACCGCCGTTAACAATCAAACGACGAGGACGCTGTTCGTAATAACGATGCTTACGATGATGAGTATTCACCACAACCACATGGCGGTTACTCCAATGGAAAGCACTAAAAAAATAATTGAACGATATATGAATGCCTGAATGATAATAAAACGGATTATACCTATTTACATAAACACTATGATGAGGCTGCCAATAAACAGGCGGATAAGATACTGAGTGCCAAGTACCATAAACTATTCGAGTATCGTAATAAGGGACATAAACAATTTCTTTTTCTCTTGGCTCAATAACAATATTACTGTCTTCATAACTGACTTCCATGTTATCCATTTTTTGAAGGTTACCAGCAAGTTCAGCTTGTTTTCTCAAACTTTGAATGCTTTCTAGTAGTCTTGACTCATCCTGTAAAAAAGCATCGCCCAGTTGCTGAGTCCATGTTAAGTCTTCACTAAGTCGATTAAGGATGCGCTTAAAGGGCACCAACGCTTTAACACTAGCGTCCCAGTTAAAGTCTTTAACCGATTCTGCCGCCTCCTCTGTACTTAATTCTTTATTTTTTTTCAACCAACGGTCCGCTTCAACTATTTCAATAGGATAAGTAGAAGCAATTAATATATGGGTTAGTAAGCTGTCGGGATATAGTGCAATAGGCGCTAGCATTTGAGCTAATTCGTCTTCACTAAATGGCTGATTGTCGGTTTGAACTTGCTGTGGTTGGTCTGACTGTATAGCCGTTTGTTCGGCTAACACATTGAAACTGGCCAAAGAACTGGCTATAAAACTGAATAAAAAAATGAAGTTTTTCATCGTTATAATCCTTATGACTAATGCTAGGAAATAAGGATAACAAGACTAAACTGAACGTAAGCTGAATAACTTCATGCACACAGTTTTAATTAAAACTAGCTAACAGCGTCAAAGGTAATAATAAATGCAGCTCCAGATAGTGCAGCTGATTTTGCAATAGTTAACTGCCCTTGATAACTGTTAACTAAATCATTCACAATTGCTAAACCAATACCATGCCCTGCTAGGTATGTGTCAGCCCTTCCTCCACGGGATAAAATCACCTCTCGATGCGACTCTTCAATACCATCACCATCGTCGGCTATTTCAATGGTTAATTTTTTACCAGAGGTATTAACATTAACCGAAATATTTTTCTTCGCAGCTTTACAAGCATTGTCTAGGACGTTACCTAATATCTCCATTAAGTCAGCTTCATCACCTTTGAATATTGCACTTGGCTTAACATCAACAACAAAGTTTATGCTTTTATCGTGATAGATTTTGGCCAAGGTTAATATAAGCTTATCAACAACTGAGTTTACTTGAACGCCTAAATGCCATGATGCTTGCCCTGCACTTTGCGCTCTTTTAAGTTGGTGTTCGATAATCTGATTTATTAACTGCAATTGCTCATTTGCACTCGCTGGTATATCTCTATTGCTTTGAATAATTGCAAGTGGATTTTTAAGGCTATGAGCTAAATCCGACAGTGCGTTACGATAGCGTTTACGTTGACTCTCTTCCGTTGCCAGTAGCGTATTTAATTGCTGAGTAACCCCTTCTAGTTCAACGGGGTAGCTAGCATCTAGGGCTTTTTTTTGTCCTTTTTCTATATGTTCAAGCTCAAGAGATAAAACAGTTAGCGGCTTCAATGTCCATAATAGCCATATAATTTGCACAGAAACAAACACCGCCATCAATACTAATA
>Ga0209396_1003780_pt1 | contig 15054 bp, 9 predicted proteins | sample GOMGulsemesocosm_6_FD_184638 | JGI IMG/M metagenome (GOLD analysis project Ga0209396, IMG submission 184638) | Methane-oxidizing microbial communities from mesocosms in the Gulf of Mexico - GOM8C Gulf of Mexico (SPAdes) (version 2) | ecosystem: Environmental > Aquatic > Marine > Cold seeps...
GTTATAATAAAACCATACTAATGAAAATAACGATGGCCATTACTCATTAATGTCAATTTATAAAATTCCCCTATCAGTACAAATCATCTCAGCTATGTTTATAGGGCTATTACTGGGTTATATATTAGCAACACCCTATTCGGTCATTAATAACATAGCCAATGCATTTGTTACCTTATTACAGATGACGGTGCTTCCTTATATAACACTTTCGCTTATTGTGGGCCTTGGCGGCTTGTCTCCAGATAAAGCAAAAAAAGTGTCAAAGCAAAGTTTAGCTATTATTTTTATCATGATTTTGGTTGTACTGTTTTTTATTTTTAGTACCCCACTCGCTTTCCCTGACTGGCAACATGCTGAATTTTACAGTGTAAACACCATTAAAGTGGCCGATGAGTTTAATTTAGTCAGTTTGTTTATTTCAGCTAATCCATTTAGTGCCTTTGCCAATACCTTAATCCCCGCGGTTGTTTTCTTTAGTATTTGCTTGGGACTCGGTTTGATGCAAATAAAGTCTAAAAGGCAAACGCTGTTAGTGTTATCAAACTTACAACAAGCCGTCGCAAATATTAATAATTTTATTATGACCTTTGCACCACTGGGTGTTTTTTGTATTGGTTGGCGCGCTGCGGTAACAATAGATGCTAGCCAGTTTGATGGCTTAGTCGTTTATATGGTCAGTGCTATTGTTTTAGTTACCCTACTTTGTTTTATTGTGTTCCCTGCTGTCGTTGCAACCATTACTCCTTTTGGCTATAGAGAAATAGTGAAAGTATCGCGTGAGCCCATGTTAACGGCTTTTGCTACCGGCAGCTTCTTTTCGGTGATCCCCGTTATTGTCGAAAAAACTAAAAAGCTAATCAAAGAAAAGTATCCTCAAGATAGTGACCTTGAAAAAATATCAGACGTTATTGTGCCGATATCTTTTAGTTTACCGGTCGGCGGAAAGCTTTTAGCCTTACTTTTTGTTTTATTTGCAGCTTGGTTTTCTGGTGCTCAAATCACTTTTTCCGATCATATCAATTTAATCGTTGCCGGATTACCACAACTATTTGGTAGCACAACCTTAGCAATGCAAAATTTACTGGAATTATTTAACGTTTCAGGAACAATGTTTGACTTCTACCTTGTAGCAGAGAACTTATTGGCAGGAAGACTAAGTTCAGTTTTTTCGGTAGTGTTTTCTAGTTGTCTCCCTTTATTAATTGCGACGGCGATGTTAAAACGATTTACTATAAAATGGCGCACTTTAGCCCGTAATTTAGCGATTATACCGCTTGTTTCTCTACTCGCTTTTATCTCATTACGCTTTGGCTTTGATTCAATTACTCATCAATACCAAGGTTATACAAAGTTTATTGAACGTGACTTTTTACTCAATGATGTTGAAAGTACCTACCTTGATAAAGCATCCCCATCGGCTGAAACCATACAAAATTTCTCGCCCGTTTTAACCAGAATTAAACAACGTGGTTTCATACGCGTTGGCTATTTCAGAGATGACTTACCTTATGCTTTTCATAACAATAACGGTAAACTGGTGGGTTTTGATATTGAAATAATGAACCAACTAGCTATAGATTTAGGGGTGAATGTAGAGTTCGTTAAAATATTCCATCATCAAGCAGAGCTGTTATTACAATCAGGTTATTTAGATATAACCACAGGTATTCCTGTTATTCCCGACAATATGATTAAATTCACCCTTAGTGTACCTTATTCTCAACAGTCGTTAGCTTTTATCGTCAAAGATGAACGTCGTGTAGAGTTTAAAGAATGGGAAAAAATCATAAAGAATAAAACCCTCACTATCGGTATTCCAGAAACTTTTTTCTATCAGAAAGCTGTTGAGCGTAACTTTATTTATAATGATGCTTGGGAAATATCTACACCAAGACTATTTTTTAGAGAAAAATATCAACATATTGATGGTATGCTATTTGGCGCTGCAGCAGCTTCAGCCTGGACGCTATTACATCCTGAATATACCGTTATAGTTCCTAAGCCTGTAATAGCACCTCTTTCAATGGCATTTCCAATGAATCATAATGATCATGCTTTCGAGTTATTCATGCGTAATTGGATTGAAATGAAGCAAAAAAGTAAGGTCATTGATAAACTGTTCGATTATTGGATCAGTAACAAAACACCTTTAACAATAATTTAAGCGCTAAGACTCTATTTATGAATCTATATATTATAAAAAACATTACCAGTATTAACTTCAAACTATTATTGCTCAGCTCAGCAGTAGCACTAACAGGATGCGCTTCTCATTACACGCTATCGACTAATTTAGATAAAGAAAACTTTAAAACCTATTTCAGCCATGCAGAAGTAAAAATTATTGAAAACGAAAGCGAATTCACTAGCCGGTATAAATTCACAGGATTGGTTGAAGGGCAAGACTGCCAAGCTAAGCCCCATCATGCCAAGCCCGATGAAATAGCGGCTAGAACAGAAGCTCGTCGTCAAGCCTTTGAGCAAAACGCTAATGCAGTAATTTTTACTGGCTGTGCGCTAATAGATGATGACCAAGCAAGTAAACAGTGCCATGCAACAATTGTTTGTTATGCTAAATCTTATCAAGTAGAACAAGTAAAAGATTAGAAACGATGCCAGCTCTTAGTGAAAATCAAATTACCTTTAATTTTATCGGACAGGTTAGCTCTCCCTATAAAGAGAAATTCGCCATTCCCAGGCAGCCAGGACTTGTTAGTGCAGCAAAAGGCTCAATAACGCTTATAGACGCTGCAAATAATGAGGAATTAGTTCGTGGACTTGAACAGTTTAGCCATCTTTGGTTATTGTTCGTTTTCCATGGTACTCAACAACAAGGCTGGAAACCGCTTGTTAGACCACCGCGTTTAGGTGGAAATAAAAAACTCGGTGTTCTCGCGACTCGTTCAAGCTTCAGACCAAATCCTATTGGAATGTCTGTGGTTAAACTCGATAAAATTGAACAGATAAATAAACAAATTATCATTCATATTTCAGGATTAGATTTACTCGACCAAACACCTATTGTCGATATTAAACCTTATATACCTTACTCTGATAACATTATGAATGCCCAGGCAGGTTTTGCCCAAATAGAACCAGATCAACTCTTGAATGTTACTTTTTCAATTCAAGCAAAGAAAGATATAAACCAGTATCAAAGTAAGTACGCTGATTTGTCGATGTTTATTGAACAGGTCTTATCTCAAGATCCACGTCCGGCTTATAAAAAGAAACAAATTGATGAAAAGGTTTATGGTATGAGTCTTTACGATTTAAATATCCTTTGGAGAATCAGTTCAAATAATACGAATGAAATTGAAGTGACTTCAATCACTAAGCTTTAACTTTAGAATACCAAAATTCAGGCTTATGAATATGATAGCCCTGTCCATAATCAATACCTATTTCAGTAAGCAGTGACTCAATTTCGGCATTCTCTACAAACTCGGCAACTATTTTTTTGTTCATCGCATTTGCACTGCGTTTAATATTTTCAACAAATATTCGATTAACTTCGTTAGTATCAATATCACGAACAAAAGCTCCATCAATCTTAATAATACTGACGGGGAGTTGTTGCAAGTAACTAAACGATGACAAACCACTACCAAAGTCATCAAGTGAAAAAGAACAACCAAAAGCGATCATGTTATCCATGAAGTGCAAGGCTGATTTTAAGTGTGTAATTGCCGAGGTTTCTGTTATTTCGAAACATATCCGCTGAGGCGCTATTTTATAGCGCTCAAACAATACAACCACTTGATCGAAAATATCACGATCAGCCAAGGTTGCCCCAGAAAGATTAATACTGTAACAAGTCTCTATATCGCTAGCCCGCTCTGCCATTGCTTTGAAAGTATTTTCAATAACCCAATGGTCGATTTGGCAAATAAGGCCATATTTCTCTGCCGCGGGTATAAAGTTATTAGGCGGAATGAGGATTCCTTCAGGAGATATCATTCTAACCAGTATTTCAAAATGAGCAGTTTGTCGACCTGATAAAGCTTTAATTTTTTGGCGGTAAAGAACTAAGCGGCTCTCTTGTAATGCACTCGAAACTTCATGAATGGCCATCATTTCTTTAGCATGATGAATAAGCTGCTTATCATCACTTTGATAGATTTGTACTCGATTTCGGCCTTTCTCTTTGGCCAAACTCACTGCTTGACTAAGTGATGAAAAAACTTGTTCAGTAGCAAGCTGACTATCATCTATAATTACAGCACCAATACTAGCAGTTAAACTCGTTTCTTCATTAAGCGTAGAAATACTGATATTTTTAAAAAACAATCGTATTTCATGAGCATAACTTTTTGCTTGAGAAAACGTTAGCATGGGTAAAAGTATAGCGAATTCATCACTACCCAAACGGCTAACAATCGCATTTTCTGGAAGAAACTCCTTTAAACCTACAGACACTTTATGAAGATAACTGTCGCCTATAGCATAGCCAAAGCTATTATTGATTACTTGAAATTTATCGATATCGATATGAAAAACAACACCACGGTCAATTAAAGGATTTTGTTGATGGTATTCAATTTTTTCTTTTAGTGATACCTCAAAACACACTCTATTAACAAGCCCCGTTAGCGGATCGTGATTTTGCTTAAATGCTAATTCTTGTTCAATTTTATAATGGCTTTGTGTACGTATTTTTTGTAAGCGATAAAAAGCATAAATAAGTAAAGTTAACACTAACCAAATAACCAGCGCTTTCAATAAGCCTTGCTGGTATAAGCTAGTACTATATTCAGGGGATAACCTGATAGTTAATTGCCAACGAGTATTAGGTATGGCCTTAACAAAACTAAACTTATCAAGCTCTGCTGAGCCAATTAGCATAGAAGTGTAATCTAAACTTTCAGTTGTTAGCTCTATTTCCCCGATATTATCCGCTCGCATTAAAAAAAGCTGCTGATGGGGTAGTTGGTATTTACTTAATAAGTTATTGAGTACATCAGGATTAAATGCAACAAAAAAGTACTTACCTTTGCCATTACTTGTCGATAAGGGTTGTAAAAGATCAAAGTGAACACTTTTACCACTACGATGTAAAAATAAGCTTTCTTGAGAGCCAGCAGTAACGGTTGATGAAATTTCTTCTTCACATGCGGGTAAAAAATCCCCGGTAATATGTTTTAAACTTCCGTTACCTTGTTCGTCAATTAACGCGAATAAACGGGTATGACTTATTTCAATACGCAGGCTATTTAATACTTCCATATATTGCTTAGAAGAAGCCTTATTTCCATTTTCCTGTAATGAACTAATTGCATTCAACTGCTTTTGTTGAAATAAATCTATTTCTAATCGTAGTTGAGTAAAATACTCCTGATAATCAGAAAGAATACGATCTGTTACCGTATCCATTAATGACTCTTGGTATTGTTGATGGATTCGACTTGCTGAAAAAGTTTGCCAAAGCAGTAAAAAAAAGATCAGTACGCTAGTCAGAATAACCACACGCTTTGAGGTGCTGAGATATTTATCTTTGATTGCAGAAAATTTATTTTTATTGACGTGTAATTCCTGACGTTATCTTAATCATTCAAGTATTTTGAGTATATAATAAAATGAATACTTTTCAATGCTCAAACAACAAATCATAAAAGCAAAAAGATCAGCTAAGCTGATCTTTTAAAAGGGGTATAAACTTATCATTTATAAAATGATTAGTGTTGATGACCACCCGCGCCGTGTGCATGACCATGTTCAACTTCTTCATCCGTTGCTGCACGTACATTAACGACTTCTAAATCAAACGTTAATACCATACCCGCAAGTGGGGGGTTAATATCAACAGTCACCATGAATTTACCTGCTTTAACAACAGTAACTTGACGTTGGCCTTGTTCAGTTTCTACAGCAGCTGTCATACCTGCTTTCCATTTAGTTGTACCTCTACCATCTTGTAAATGCTTCGCTGGTACACGTTGGATCATATCTTCTTTGCGCTCACCGTAAGCATCCTCTGGTTGCAAGGTAACGGAGAATTTATCGCTAGTTTCTTTACCCGTTAAAGCATTTTCAACGCCGACTAACATGTTTTTATAACCATGAAGGTACGCTAAAGGCTCACTAGCATAAGATGATTCAATTTCATTGCCTGCTTCATCTTTTAATGTGTAGTGAAACTGAACAACGGTTTTATCTGCAATTTTCATTTTAAATCCAACTTAATTAATCAATAATAATTTTGTGCGAGTGTAGCAAAAACAGCGACCAGTCACTATGCCCAAAGCAATAAAATAACAACACTAGCAATTATCAAAAACATACCTAAGTATTCCATTTTGCTAATACGCTCTTTAAATAGCCGATAGGTTAAAAATAAGGTAATAAAAAATTCGACTTGCCCTAATGCTTTTACGTACGCAGCATTTTGAAAACTTGCAGCAGTGAACCATCCTATAGAGCCGATAACACTCGTAATGCCAACAAATAGACATAAACGCCAATGTTTTACCATCAAGGTTAATTGTGCTTTATCTTGGAAAAAAATATATAGCACGGATAAAACTGATTGGACAAAAATCATAAATACCAGCGTAACCGCAGCACTAACGAGTAAATTAGTATTCAGTGCTAAACTTGATTCTCGAATCAATAATGTCGTGATAGCTAAACCTAAACCTGATGCTAAACCAAAACCAGCCCCAGGGTTTTTGAATACACCAGCAAAAGTGAACTTTACCTTTGCTACAATCAATACACCTACGACTCCAATAAAAACAGATAACCAACCTAAAGCGGATAATGTCACAGAGAAAACGAGTGCCCCAACCACAGCAACCTGAATAGCTTCTGTTTTAGCTAGGCTGGTTGCGACAGAAAAGTTACGATATTTAAATGCGGCAATCAAACAAACCGTACCAATAATTTGCATGACACAGGCGATCAAAGCGTATTTTAAGAATTGTGGCGTTAACTGAGGTAAATCAATTTGTTGATGCTTAGTAATTAAAAAAAGATACAAACAGGCGAAGGGTAAGGCATAGATATATCGCACTCCCGTAGTAGCCATGGCATTTAAGTGCCCAGAGAGTTGTTTTTGACCCGCGGTACGAATAGCTTGCATAAAAGCGGCAAGTAAGGTGAAATAAATCCAAAGTTCCAAGGTAAAATCCAATAATGATAAGCGTCAAAGTGATGATTTTACTATAATTAGCTTGTAGTGCTTTATGTTATTTATAAATATTGATAATGTCTTATTATTATAATCCAACACCTAGATATTATGACTGAAAAATTACCCATATCTATTCAACCAAGTAATGATTTAATGACTAAATTTTCAAAAATAAAATCAGTCAGTAATAAACTTGAAGCCCAATTTAATTTTCAAACATTAACAGCAAATTGGTATGGCGATGAAGATAATATTTTATTGATCAATATGTATTTGGTAATGAGTGATTTTTTTGATTTAGAAAGCGTTAAAGTTCATCAAGGTGAGGTCAGTAATTTTGCTGATGATGTTTTTAGTGTCTATCAGAAAGAGCTACCGCAAATAAACTGTTTTATAGCTATAACCCCAGCCGAGCTGATATTGCTCGAGCAACAGGAAAAAATACTGCCTATTTATATACAGAAAAAATTGCATAAAGTACTGAACTTAATTGCAGAAGAATTAAAGCTATTTCCTATTAAGTAATTTATATCAAGAAATAGCCTTACAAAACCAGAAAATATATTAAAGAGTGTCTACAATATCTTTAACTAACTCGGGTCCTTGATAAATAAATCCTGTGTAAATTTGTACTAATTTTGCACCTGCTGCAATTTTTTCTTGGGCATCTCGGCCATTAGCAATACCACCAACACCAATAATCGGTAATTTATTATCTAATGCAATTGCTAACAAACGGATAACTTCAGTACTTTTATCTTTTACCGGAGCGCCACTCAAGCCCCCCTGCTCTTCCCCATGTTCAAGGCCTTCAACGCCTTCTCGTGATAACGTTGTGTTTGTCGCAATAACGCCATCAATATTATTGCCGATTAAACATTCGGCAATCGACTCTATTTCTTCTGCGCTCAGATCAGGTGCAATTTTTACAGCTAGTGGAACATATTTTCCATGTTGCTCGTTAAGTAACCCTTGTTCTGCTTTAAGTGCAGATAATAATTCATTCAACGCTTCACCGTATTGCAACGAGCGTAAGCCTGGAGTATTTGGCGATGAAATGTTAATCGTTATATATGTAGCGTAGTTATAAACTTTACGCATACAAATAAGGTAGTCATCTTTAGCATTTTCATCAGGCGTATCTTTATTTTTACCGATATTAATACCCAAAACGCCTTTAAAATTAGCTTTGCGCACTTGGTCAACTAAGTAATCTACGCCTTTATTATTAAAGCCCATTCTGTTTATAACAGCATTTGCCTGAGGTAAACGGAAAATACGTGGCTTCGGGTTACCAGGTTGTGGCTTAGGGGTAATAGTCCCTATTTCAACGAAACCAAAGCCCATTGCAGAAAAAGCATTAATACACTCACCATTTTTATCTAAACCCGCAGCTAAACCAACAGGATTAGGAAAAGTAATGCCCATTGCTTCCACTGGTTTGTCAGCAACATTTTGCTTATATAACAGGTTTAATGGTGAAGAACCTGTTGCCTTAAAGCCTTTAATTGTTAGTTCATGAATAATTTCAGGATCAAACTTAAATAATACTTTACGAATTGCCGAATAAAACATATTGCCTCATATATAAAAAATCCCCACTTAATAGCGGGGATTTTATCAGTTAAACCAATCTCATTAAAGGTTGATTAATTGTCTTAATTTATTTTGCTGGTTCACAATTTAAACTCAACAGCATAAGCTCTCTTAAAGCTACCGAGAATTTAGCAAACTCATGAGTTTGACCAATTCTAAAGTCAGTTAGTATTTGATTCCAACGTTCAAGCGGTTGCGCATTTGTTTCAAGCCATTGCTCTAATAACATTTCAACTTCAGGCTCTTCAACACCGCAGTCACAATGTAAAACAACTTGTGTTAACGAACGCTGCTGCCAATCTAACTCTTCTCTAAACGAAGCACGGGCTAGTGCTTGCCAATGGTTTGCTACTGGCTGGCTGGTAATTTGGTCTAAGAACCAATGTAAGTCTAAACGCACACCTAACTTAAAGTATAAATGAGCGACTAACTCAATCGGACGACTGTCTGAAGCTGAAATATCAGCGATATCCATTACAGGGAATAACGAGCTTAACTGTGAAATACGTATCGCTATCTTTTTAGGCACGCCAGTATTCACTAAATCTGTTTCAACACGTTTTAACTGTTCGACTTCTTCTTTAACTAATAACTTATTTAAGTTCTTCGCTAAGTTTTCAAAAGTAGGACGGTAAAACTCAATCGTTTCTGCAATACTTAATGCTTTATTACGATGACGTAAGAACCAACGAGTAGCACGTCTTACAGTACGACGCATTTGAAATAACATTTCAGTTTGAATTGACGTAGAAATTTTATTATCAAGTGAAGTAATTTGTTGCCAAATATCAGATAATTCAAAAACCTCACTTGCCATTACATAACAATTAGCAATTTCAGCAACCGTTGCGCCTGTTTCTTCGAACATACGATTAACGAAGTTAAAACCCATATCGTTACCAATATTATTCGCCAATTTAGTGGCAATAATTTCAGCACGAAGTGGATGCTGTTGCATATCACCTTGATACTTTTCTTGTAACTGTGGAGGAAAAGCTTGTAGCAACAAACGGTTATGATATGGATTATCAGTAATTTCAGGACAGACTAAGTCTTCTTTTAGCACCATTTTGCTGTAGGCAAGTAATACCGAAAGTTCAGGACGCGTTAATCCTTGACCTTTAGATAACCTTTCTGAGATTTCATCATCATTTGGAATGAATTCTAGACCACGGTCTAATTTACCCTTTCGTTCTAATTCATGAATAAAGCGAACTTGCTCTTTTAATTGATTAACGCCACGCATTGCCGTGATTGATAATGAATGTGTTTGACGGTAACAATCTTCAATAACGATATCGCCAACATCATCAGTCATATCATAAAGTAATTGGTTACGCTGCTTAACGGTTAAATCGCCATTTTGTACTAAGCTGTTCAATAGTATCTTAATGTTTACTTCATTATCAGAACAATCAACACCACCAGCGTTATCAACCGCATCGGTATTAATTCGACCACCATGAGTTGCAAATTCGATACGGCCCAATTGTGTGAAGCCTAAATTACCACCTTCTCCAACGACTTTAGCTCTTAGTTCACTACCATTTATACGTAATGAATCATTAGCTCTGTCGCCAACTTCTAGATGAGATTCTTTAGAGCCTTTAACATAAGTACCAATACCGCCATTCCACATTAAATCGACTTGCATTTTTAACAGGGCTTGCATCAAATCTAATGGTGACATGCTTTGTTTCTGCGTACCGATCATCTTCTTAATCTGTGGCGTTAATTTAATCGACTTAACATGACGACTAAAAATAGCACCACCTTCTGAAATTAACTCTTTATTATAATCTTCCCAAGTACAACCTGGCATGTTAAATAAACGCTCACGCTCTTTGTAAGAGCTTGCAGCGTCAGGTGTTGGATCAATAAAGATGTGCATGTGGTTAAATGCAGCTTGTAAGCGAATATGTTTTGATAACAACATACCATTACCGAATACATCACCAGCCATGTCTCCAATAGCAGTACAGGTAAAGTCTGTTGATTGACAATCTATATCCATTTCACGGAAATGACGCTTAACTGATTCCCAAGCACCTTTAGCGGTAATACCCATAGCTTTATGGTCATAACCAACACTGCCGCCAGAAGCGAACGCATCGCCCATCCAAAAGTTGTATTCATCAGAAATAGCATTAGCGGTATCTGAGAACGTTGCTGTACCTTTATCTGCAGCAACAACTAAGTATGGGTCGTCTTCATCTAAACGAACAACATTTAACGGAGGAACGACGACACCATCAACAATATTATCTGTTATGTCTAATAGACCTCGAATGAAAGTACGGTAACATTCTTTACCGGCTTCAAAGATTTCTTGACGTGAGCCACCTGCAGGAAGCTGTTTACAAACAAAACCACCTTTAGCGCCAACAGGAACAATAACGGTATTTTTAACTTGTTGGGCTTTTACGAGTCCCAAAATTTCTGTACGGAAATCTTCTCTTCTGTCAGACCAACGTAAACCACCACGGGCAACTTTACCGCCACGTAAATGTACACCTTCAAGTTGTGGAGAATAAACAAATATTTCAAATTCAGGTAATGGCAGTGGCACATCACTGATTTTGTGAGGTAAAATCTTGAATGAAACATAAGATTTTTCACCAGTTTCTGGATGTGGTTGAAAGTAGTTAGTACGAATAGTTGCACTGATCATTTCAACAAAGCGGCGGATAATACGGTCATCATCTAAGTTAGCGACTTTATCTAACGAAGCTTCGATATCACTGGCAACTTTAGCAATGGTCTTCTCTGAAATTTTTCCTTTAGGATCAAAATTCAAAATAAAGAATTTAATCAATAGCTCGGCAATGTTAGGGTAACGAGCAAAAGTATCTTCAATATAACTTTGGCTGAAAGTACCACCAATTTGACGCTCATACTTTGCATATGCGCGTATAATAGAAACTTCACGGCCACCAAGTTCTGCGCCAAGAATCAAACGGTTAAAACCGTCATCTTCAAGTTTACCCGCCCATACTTTAGCAAAAGCGTCTTGAAATAAATTTTGAACAATTTCAAGATTGAATTTGCCTTTACCCGTAAGTAACATGGAGAAGTCTAATATCCAGCACTTTTCACCGTTTGATGTTTTAACTAAATAAGGACTTTCTCCGATCACACGTAAACCAAAGTTTTCTAAAATAGGTAAAACATCTGAGAGATGAATTGGACTACCAATATGGAAAAGCTTTAATTTAACATAACGGCTGTCGGCCGTTTCTTCTTGTGGCTGATAAAACAACATTTCAAGGGGTTTGTTTTCACCCAAGGCTTCAAGTTTTGCAATATCAACAATTGCCGTACCTGGTAAAACTTCATCTTTGTATGATTGCGGAAAGCTACAATATTTACGACTTAACGCTTTACCTTTTGCTTCACCTTTCTGAGAGTTAAGCGCTGCTGCGAGTTTGTCATCCCAGCTTCTTGCCGCTTCATTTAAATTCTTTTCAATTTCTTTCACGTTGATATCTGCTTTAGTTGATTTAACACGAACAATATAATGAGTACGCGCCTGTGCTGATTCAGAGAAGTAAGTAGTAAACTCTACATCTTGATTGCTACCAAATGCTTCTTTTAATAACTTTTGAGTATTAACACGTAATTCTGTGTTGTAACGCTCTCTTGGTACATAAACCATACAAGAATAAAAACGGTCGAATGCGTCACGACGAACAAATAAGCCAGAATAATCTCGCTCTTGCATTTGAAAAATGCCTAAAACATTTTTCAATAATTCATCTGTACTACTTTGTAGAATTTCATCGCGTGGATAAGTTTCTAATATGTTTATTAATGTTTTATAAGCGTGCGTGCCTCGTGCGAAACCAGAGTTTTCACAGACACTATTAACTTTCGATTTAATTAACGGTAAGTCTAAAGCACTGTTGGTGTAATACGCAGAGCCAAATAAACCAACAAAACGCTCTTCACCAATAACATTTCCTTCGTCATCAAAACGCTTTATACCGATATAATCAAGGTGAGCTGGGCGATGAACACGTGAACGAGAGTTTGTTTTGGTTAAAATTAGCGGATTAACACCTAAAGCGAGTTCACGAGCAGAGCTAGATAACTTTGAGATTAGACGTTCAACAGTGCCATCAGACCGTTTCATTAGGCCTAAGCTTGATTCAACATTGGCTGATAACGCCATATCACCTTTTAAAGTTTTAACATCGTATGAACGATAACCAAGTAACGTAAAGTTGTCTGCTAGCACCCACTTTAAAAATTCTAATGCATCATCATGGTCGTTGATTGAACATGGCAATTTCGCATCAGTAGTTTCAACAATGAGTTCCCCCAAACGAGTACGCATGGCTTGCCAATCGTCAACAGTAATCGCGATATCGTTTACAACAGAATGTATTTCTTCAGTAATTTTATCTAGCGCTTTTTGATCGGTTTGACGGTCAACTTCAATAAAGAATACGGTTTCCACGGAGGTGGACTGCAATGATTTATCCGCAGCTGCTGCTAATTGTGTAATTTGCTTCTTTTTGTCACGAATAATATTAATCGGGCTATTGAGCATTAAATGTGGTGATAAGCCCAAGCGACTTAATGCAATTCGTAGTGAATCAACAAGAAATGGCATATCAGCAACGATCACTTCAATTATTGTATGACTTGATTTCCAGCCATGCTTTGAGACTTGCGGATTAAAAACTTTGATGACCGGCGTATTGTCTTGATGATCATTTAATGAATTCCACAAACTTAAGGTCGCACCGTACATGTCACTGTCATTACGGTGGTCAAGATCAAGTGTGGATATATTACTATAAAGGAGCTCTGAAAACTGCTCAACAAGAGGAGCTGTTTTAGCCGAAACTTTTTGATGAATTAACTGTGCTACATTCGAGAGTATCACTGAGGGTAAACCGTCTACTAACGCCATGCCGTTTTCCTTTTTGGATAAAACGCTGTTGTACGAAACTGTTTCAAAATCGATTAATTAAAACAATTCGATGTGTAATTTGTATTATTTTTATATAAATATTTATTATTGTCTAAAAGAATAGACTATAAGAGCGATTTTATTAAGAAATTTAGGGTATTGCGAGGAATATTTTACTATTTTTTGTGATTAAATGTTCAATCCTATTTATCCTTGGTGTAAGGATTAAGTGTTTATTCACTTCTTATAAATAGAAAATGACCTTACGGCCATTTTCTTGTTTATTTATGCAAAAAAATCTAAATATTTTGAATAATGATTACGGTAATTTATTTTTTATTTGGCCATAAAAATGCGGCTATAGCAGGTAAGACCAGTACAGCTGCGATCATATTCACTAAAAACATAAAGGTTAACAAGATTCCCATATCAACCTGAAATTTCAAATCTGACCAAAACCATGTTGAAACACCAATTGCTAAAGTAACACCTGTTATTAAAACAGCACTTCCTCTTTCTTTTAATGCTGCTAAATAAGCCTCTTGTACTTGGTAGCCTTCTCGTAATTTTATGCTCATGGTAGATAAAATATAAATACCATAATCCACACCAATCCCAACGCCAAGAGCGATGACAGGTAAGGTTGACACCGTTAAACCAATATCAAGGGCTGTCATGAGCCATTGAGCTAACGTTGAAACCACATAAAGCGGAATGATAACCACAACGGTTGCTCTTATACTTCTAAAGCTGATTAAACATAATAGCGTTACTGCACCGTAGACATAAAGCATCATAGGTGTTTGAGCTTCAGCTACAGCTTCATTTGTTGCTGCCATAACCCCTACTGGTCCTGACGCTAATCTAAACTTAACGCTATCGGTCTCTAAAGACTTAGTTACCCTTTTAACTTTATCGATAACGCGATTTATCGTTTCCGCTTTATGATCTTCTAAAAATAAGATAATAGGCATTACGCTACAGTCATTATTCAACAATCCACTTGTTGATGGAATTCGAGCGATAGACTGCACTAAACTTTGCTGATTACGAGATAATACTCGCCACTTAGGGTTACCTTCGTTATAACCGGCATTAACGATTTTTGCTACTGAGGCTAAGCTCACTGTTGATTGAACGCCAACTGTATTTTCCATTTGCCATTGGAAAGTATCAATGAGATCCATCGTATCAAAAAACGTGCAGGAGTCAGCAGAACTCTCTACAATCACTGACATATAATCAACACTGATAGCATAGCGATCTGTTATTAAAAAGGTATCCTGATTATAACGAGAGTGCTCATGGAGCGAAGGTGCGCCAGCATGTAACTCCCCTATTTTCATATCTTGTGAATAATAATAACCTGCAAGATATAAAATCGCAGTAAACACTAAAATGACAG
>Ga0209396_1003781_pt1 | contig 15053 bp, 13 predicted proteins | sample GOMGulsemesocosm_6_FD_184638 | JGI IMG/M metagenome (GOLD analysis project Ga0209396, IMG submission 184638) | Methane-oxidizing microbial communities from mesocosms in the Gulf of Mexico - GOM8C Gulf of Mexico (SPAdes) (version 2) | ecosystem: Environmental > Aquatic > Marine > Cold seeps...
GACTGACTGACTGACTGACTGACTGACTGACTGACTGACTGACTGACTGACGGCCGAGCCTTTGTGTTATCACGCGCGGTCAGCGGGAAACTCATGAAGGCCTTAGCTTGAGGTGTTAAGGCTATGAAGTTGAAGCAATGTAGTTGAAACAATGATGCAGTGGCAATCGTGTGTCTAGCACGCTATTGCCGTCTGTTTCGGCTTTGTTAGGTGTTGAACTGTGACTTGCTAGAAGCCGAGCTTTACTGGTCGCAAGCTGCGGGGCTATTGGCTTGTTGGGTAATAAGCGTGTTATTGCTCTCGTCTTGCTTCAATGCCCCATAAATTCATTAATGAGGGCGGCCATTCTCTGGCCTAAATCCATTTCAAATTCATCAAGATCCTGATCGAATATGGTCAGGTACTTGTCGGCCTGAGAATGGCTCACTTTTTTACCTATGACGCTGTATTCCATCTCCGGCAGTGATTTGTCATCTCTGGGCAGGATGCGCCAATGAATGTAGCTTGAGTTAAGTGCCAGAAACGCCTTTTGAGCAAAATCACAAAATGCAGCAACATGGCTGTGTCCCTCTGGCCCAAGGCACCCAGGTTCGATGCGGTAGGTGACAGACAGTTTTTTGTTTTCAGCCAGTGGTGAAGCGTTTTCCATGTTGCCGGTTCTCAAGTCTTAATATTCTGTGGGATTAATTGGTTGCCTGGGTCGTCAGAAGGGGTAGACGTAAGCCAGCACTTTTTTAATTTGGCGCGACAGAGACAGCATAAAACATGCGCACTAGCTACTGACTTAGTTGGTGTGTTTTATCGGCTAAACCGATTTGGCCATATCAGCCTTTGGTGGCAAGTTGGTGGATATGTATATTGGTGTGTTAATACTGCCCTTGGGGCTTTCGTTGTGCTCCTTTTTTGTGCTGCGCTAAAAGTAAAAACTCACTGAAGCTAGGGTATATAACTTCTTCACCCACTTTTATGATGTCGCCTCTGATCGGTGCCAACTGATTTTTTAGATGATAGCTTCTGAGCATGATTGATGTCTAACATTTGTAGGTGAAATCAGCTGGTTGTAGTGGCGCATTAAGATGCTGGGGGTGCTGGAGCGCGCAAGAAGCAAACCCATAAAAATATTGTGGTATTAAACCCCTCGAACAACACACGCTAATCCAATCGTTGAGTGAGGATTAGGTTAGCGTGTGATGTTAAAGGCAGCGTTATTTTTACGAGCGTTGTTAAAGCAGGCTGTTTAGGGCTTGGGGTTAATCGCGCGCAGCCAATGGTTTGATCGATAGCGCCAGATCAGCAGCGCGGCTTTAATCGCGTAGTCGACCACGAGAGTGGCGAAAATATACTCCACCGGGCACTGCAGCCAGGTTAACAGTACGGCCAAACCGACGCGCAAACCGACAAATGTACAGAGGGTGGCGAACAGAGCAAAGCGGGTATCGCCGGCGCCACGCAGGGCGCCACCAATGGCGAAGTCAACGGCCATAAACGGTTGCACGCAGGCCAGCACCCAGAGAAAGACGGTGGTTAAACGCACGGTTTCGGCGTCGGAAATCATAAAGCGCGCCAGCGGCTCGGCAAAGAAAAGCACAATGCCGCCGAGTACCGTCATGGTCAGGGCGGCCAGCTTGAGCGCTTTGAGCGCAGCAGACCGAGCCGCGAGTGCATCGCCAGCACCAATGGCCTGGCCGACCAGTGCCGCGCCGGAAATGGAGAAACCGAGGCCGACCACCATGGTCACCGAGAGAATACTCAAGCCGATGCCGTAGGCTGCAAAGGGCGCGTCACCGTAGCGGGCGATAAGGGCCAGGTACAGCAGCAGCGATATTTGCATCACCGCTTGCTCTAGCACAGCGGGTGAGGCAATGGCCCACAGGCGCGAGAGCACATCGCGTTCTACACGTGGTCGGTTGCAGCGAATGATTAATCGATTAGTTATCCACAGGTAGAGCAAGAGGCAGCTGCCTGTGATGTAGGCGATACCAGTGCCCAGTGCGGTGCCTTTTAAATGCATCGCTTGCCAATGAATGGTATCGCCCGCGTTGCCGTAACCAAAGGTGAGGGCTGAGGCCAGCCCTATGTGCAGCAGGTTGGTCAACAGGGCTATGTACATGGGACTGCGCGCGTCCCCAGCGGCGCGCAAGGCCGAGGAGAGCACCATGATGATGGCAAAGTTGATGTTGAACACACAAGCCCAGCGCAGGTAGGTGATGGTGTACGCAAGGGTCTGCTCGGTACTGGAGAAGCGCTCGGCAATGCTCGGTGCCAGCAGCCAGACGGCCAGGCTCATGAAAAGGGCAAAGGCAACGCTGAAGCAGAGCGACAAGAGCGTGATGTCGCTCGCCATGTGTGCCTCTTTGGCACCAATGGCGCGGGCCACTAAGGCGGTGGTGCCCGCGCTTAGGCCCATGACGATGGCCTGAAAAATAAAGTGAATGCGCACCCCGGCCGTCAGGGCTGAAACCTCGGGGGTGCCCAGTACCCCAACAATTTTCATCACCCCAAGGCTTACTAAGGTGGCCATTAAATAGACGGCAATACTCGGCCAAGCCAGGCTCCATATAGAGAGTGGTGGCTTAGTGCTGGCGTCTAGGGATACTGTCAAGGTGGGTCTGCCGAGGGCCGAATGTGCGCGCAGTGTGACAGAAATCTGTCTGTTGGGTTTGAAAAAGGTCAATTTTACTGCGGATTTACTGCCTCTACAAACGCCGTGTAAGGGCAAGTATATCTGTCCCTTTAACACGCTCAGCTTAAGATCAGCGTGTGCTGAGGTACGAACTGGGCAAGGGCAGAATGAGGGGGCGGTGCTCGTGGTGTATCGGTCTGCCCACCAGGGAGGGCATGTCATCCAGACTTAAATGGAGCTCCTTGAGTGTACCTTCGTGTAGAGAGGCATTTACTGTTAGCCCTCAAGTGAGGCGTGAATCATGCTCTTTTTATTCGCACCACTCTCATTACTTCAAACGCCATGCCCGCCACCGTTTCCTGCTCTGGGTAGTAGGTCATATTGACTCTGGCGCCCTTTAAGCTTTGGTACTTACCTTGGCGCTTGAATTTAAAGGGGACATCGCAGCCCTCAACCATTAGGGCGTGGGCAATCCACTCACCCTGTTCACGCTGAACGTGCGACATCACCTTCATGGATTCCGAGTGAGTTAGAGCTTTGTTCTTTTCGACTAATTTTTTAGGGTCTGATTGCATACCAATATTATATAAGCTTTAAGTGGTTAACTTAACTGTTTATCGCTGCAGCTAATCGCGCTGATCGCCTCGGGCATGGCAGCGTCATAAAAAATAAGGCAGCTCTCTTGCAAGTATCAGTGGCGCTCAAATTGATTGGATTGCTTGCCGGCAATGTTATGGGCGAAAAAGGTCATCACCCAGGTCACCAAACCTCTATTGGGTTTGCCCAGGTAGGGGAAGTCCAATTGCGGCGGCCCGCCGACGTGAACGGCGGCCACGTCAGGACCGTGTCCACCATTGACCAGCGTGGTCAGCAGCACGTTAATCACATAATCATTCGGCACCCGACCGCCGCTGCGGGTATGGGGCTGACTTCGGAGCATAGAGTTCTCTATGTCGAAATAGCTCTGGTTGGTAAAGGGTTTGGCGGCGTCCACGATCAGATAGTCATTGGCCAGCAGCTTGGCCATGGTTTCATCCCAGCCGGGTAACCAGTCGGTTGCGCCATCTAAGCCATCAAAGTAATGCAGGTTGTCGAGCAGTCGCTGTTGGTAAACGCGATTCTCTTGCGCTGTTAAGGCAAACGTATTGAGTCGATTGTAGGCATCGCGTAGGTCTTCTTCACCGGCCTTGCGCACCAACTGGCCATTGGTGATCTCTGGTCTGCCCATGCGATCAATCTGTCGAACAGGGCTGTCAGCGGAATCCTGGGTTGAGGTTTCAGCGACTACGGCGAACAAATCCCCCTCTCCAGCCGGTAGAACCGCGGCCACATCAAATTCAATGACGATGCTCAACACATTTAAGCGAGTTGTCTTGCTGGGCTCAGGTGAGGGTTTGTAGTCGCCCTTGGTCACAAAATTCGTAAACCACTCGGCGGGGAATATAAACGAGTCTGAGCGTCGCCCGGCAAACAGTTGAATGCCATCGGTTGTCTCATCGGATACCCTATCCACCATACGGGTAACGGTGACATTGTTGGGCGCCTTACAGCTGACCTTGTGATCGTTGTGTTTGTGCGGGGTGATAAAATCACAGCTGAACCGAAATTCACCCCCGCTGGGGACAAGCGTCGAGTGGATGCCGGTACCATTTTGTTTAACCCGCTTTAGGGCAAAACTGTAGGTCACCTTGTCAGAAAAGTGCCCCTTGCTCGGCACAAATGGGTAGACGTCCATGGCAATCACCAAGTGCCCTGGCTTCTTAGGGCTGGGAAAGGCAAATAGGTCACTGATGTCAGCAACCGGGTGCTCTGTGGTGATTGGCCCATCGACGTGATCGGCTGAGTGAGCAGCGTTAATGCCAAAAACACTGAGGAGCAGCCAAGCGGTGCTGACCACTAGGTGTTTTAAGGTATTGGTTTGTTTAAAGTCCATTTTTATAAACCTTTAATTTACTGATTAATCAGCAGGGTGGTTAATCGGTGCTGTTGTTAATAAGTGCTAATGAATAAGCAGTGTCAGTTGTTCAATTTGGGGGTGGGCTGCAAGCTAAGCCCAATGGCTGTATAATTTACAGGCTATTGGGCTTAAGTTACATGCCTTTCATGGTGCTCTTTCTGGTCGCTCAGCAGGCGCCAGCGAATGGCAGCTTGCCTCTGTACAGGCATGGCGCCTCAGCTGTTCGCCAAGATCTCGGCCCTTGAGCCGCGGGGGGCAGTCATGCAAATTCCGAGATAAGCGAAAAGGCATGTGCGGCGGCTCTTATAAAGAGTATGAGCAGGGGGAAGCAGCGCCAAGCCTTTGATTTTTATAGGGAGCATATTAAGATCAAGGGGCAAAGGAATGGTACAGAATCATGGGCTGGCTTTCGCCTAACCGCTTAACCCTTTGATTAATCATCACTTGAAAACCTGTAACAAGTTAAGGCTCATGATGCATCGTCCATTGTTCATATTAATTTCTAGCTTTTTATTGAGCGGCTGTGTCGGCACGGCAACTCTTATAAGCTGCGCAGTAGATGCTCCAGCAGAGCCAAAGCCGGCTCAGGAAGTCGGCGAATTTGAGTTTGAGCTTGACTACTCAGTCGATGGCAAGAACATCGTGGTGAGCGATACTCTTGTTTGCAGCTATAAAGGTCGTGCTTGTGATGGCAGAGGTTTGCACAATGAATGGGCTAGAACACTTACTAGTGGACAAGAAGAAGTATTATTAAAAAGGCTATCAGCGCAGCAGCTGATTTATTATTCACTGGGCAGTTGTAAAAGACTTATGGGTGGTCATCTACCCAAATACAACAAAGAGGCTGCAATTAAAACAGAGCTTGCCACCTCTACGAGCTGGGGTACTTTGGGCGAAGATGAGCTTAAAGGGTACGGCATTCAAATTAATAAGTTTCGTGCCAAGAAAAAGCCTTAACCGGGTAGGCGAGGGTCTCTAACCCTCAGCCCCACAACACCCTGCAGGCGGGTCTACCCCAAGAGTACTTGTCGCTTCGCTCGAACGCGCACAGGCGTTTCTTGAAGAAATTAAAAGTAAACTGTCGATTAACGCCAGCTTACCCCAATGCTGACTTTCGGCGTTGACTGCTGGCAGGTAGAGCGCTCTATGAAGGATAGTGGTGGTGAAACATCCACATGGGGTGGAAGTAATTAAGGGTAATTATGTCATTATTCATCGCAATGTTTTCATTCTCTCTGGTTATGTCAATCTCTCCTGGACCAGTGAATATGGTGATTGTATCCTCGGGTGCAAGCTATGGTGTGCGTAAAACTTTTTCGTTCGTTTCCGGTGCAACTGTTGGGTTCACCTTGCTGTTGCTTTTCATTGGCTTGGGCTTTTATAAAGTCATTGATTTGTACCCATATTTTCTAAAATACCTGGCCGTTGCTGGATCACTGTTTATTGTTTATATGGGCTACTTGATTGCCACATCAAAACCAGAGTTAGATATTCAAGAGCAAAAGCAACCGACATTTATACAGGGTTTTCTTTTGCAATGGTTAAACCCTAAGGCGTGGATAGCGTGTGTTGCCGGGGTTTCGTTGTTTTCAGTGCCTGATAACCCTCAAGTGTTTTTAACCTTTTCATTCATCTACTTTTTAGTCTGTTATCTGTCACTTTTTTCCTGGTCTGTTTTAGGCGATAAAGTCACAATATTGTTAAATAGTGAGTTCAGGTTAAAGATTTTCAATCAATTAATGGGGGCTTTGTTGATTGTGACGGCCTGTTTTTTACTCTACTCACAATTTAACTAAAAATAATTTGCAAGACGTGAGCAATGTAAGCTCACTGCGACTGACCTTCCCCGAGGAAGAAAGAATGACCGAAGCAAAAAATATTTCTGCGCACTGTGAATGTGGTGCACTGGCATTGACGATCGAAGCGACGCCCGTTGCGCAGCTGGTCTGTCACTGCAAGGACTGCAGAGATTTTTCGGGTCTGCCCTATGTGGGGGCTGCGTTTTTTAAAGCCGATGTTTGCAGCGCTGCTGGGCAGGTCAATACGACCACCATGCAGGGCGCTACCGGGTCTGACAAGACACTCTATTCCTGTGCAACTTGTAAAACACCACTCTACGTCAGGGTGGCTGCACTGAATGGTGCTTGGGCCGTGATGGCGAGCCGGATTGCGTCTTTTAAATTCGAGCCCCAGGCGCATATCTGGACCAGCGAGAAAGCGGATGGTGTGTTGATCCCGGCAGGCATTGCTCAAACCACTAGCATGCCTCCCAAAGAGATAGTCGATACCATGGTGTCGAGTTTTTGGGGTAAATAATGACCTTTAAGCAAGCTTAAGCGTTTAGCTGATCTGGCCTTAGGCGCACTCTGCAAACTTCTGACAAACCTGTACCGCAAGACACCTAGGCCGTTGCTCAAGTACACTCCGGTTGCAAAGGCCTCCGTTCAAGCTAGGCGTTGCGGCGCCTAGCTTGAACACTCACCACGGCATCGGGTATAAAGCACTGGATTGCCCAGCCCCAATAAACCAATAGCCATAAGCCAAGCGTATGACCCGAAAAGTACTGTCGTTAAAAACCAAGCGAAACTCCGTCCCGAAAGATGCAGAAAAACATGGTGAGCAGCCTCTTAAGGATGACCAGGGTGCTGATCCACTCAAGCGTTTTGAAAACGGGGTGGCTATTCACCCAGCGCCGGGCATTTCGCTAGAGCTTGGCTCCGGGACCCACACGGCCCGCGCCATGGACCTACTCACGCCCATAGGCTTTGGGCAGCGGGGTTTGATTGTGGCCCCCCCTGGCTGCGGTAAAACGACCCTGTTAAAGCATGTCTGTCAGGCGGTAGGCGAAGCCTACCCAGAGATGAAACTCTATGCCTTGCTGGTTGATGAGCGCCCGGAAGAGGTAACGGATTTTAAGCGCAGCGTGCCGGCCGAGGTGCACGCCTCGTCCTCGGATGAAAGCTACCAGCAGCACGTGCGGGTGGCCAACGATCTGCTCAGCCGTGCCCGCAAGGAGGCGGGCCAGGGGCACAATGTCATGATTGTGATTGATTCCCTCACTCGGCTGGCGCGGGTACACAATGCAGAGACCAAGGGCAGCGGCCGCACCATGTCGGGCGGTATGGACGTGCGGGCCATGGAGATACCCCGGCGGCTATTCGGCGCGGCCAGAAATATTGAAGGCGGCGGGTCGTTGACTATTTTGGCCACCATACTCGCTGACACAGGCAGCCAGATGGATCAGCTGATCCTCGAGGAGTTTAAGGGCACAGGCAATATGGAGATTGTTCTATCGCGCAATATTGCCAACCAGCGGATTTTTCCCGCAGTGGATATTGCCAAAAGCAGCACCCGCCGTGAAGAGCTGTTGATAGACCCGAAAAACGCCCAGGGTATCAGGACGCTGCGCCGGGCGCTCACTCACCTCAAACCCGTCGAGGGCGCCAGAAAACTGGAGGAGCTGCTGGAGCAATATCCCAGTAATACAGAGTTGTTGAAGTATGTGCTTTCTAAGGTCTAAGTTTTGAGGGGAGGCTTATCTTTCCCGTGGCTGACGTTAGGTCTCTGCCGTGTCTTTAAGTATGGGCCAGCGATCAACTATGTTATTGCCGCGTATCATCAGCAGGTCGCCAAATTGCAGCAGAACGGCTTCGGATTGTGTTGGCCGAAGAAAGACAAAATCGTCCACATCAATGTCCACTGAGTTTGATGCCGAATAACCCTGCTGGTTTGAGCTGACGTACGCAAAGTGCGGCATCAAACCCGGCGGTGATTCATTTTCTGCCAACCAGTTACCGCTGTAGCAGAAATACATTTGCGTCTGGTTGATATCCCAGCCTCGAATCATCGGAGCCGTCCATTCCAGCGCGGGTAGGCGACCGCCCTGTAAGCGCTTTAATACCGGCGAGGCGATAAAAGACGCCGGTTCAAAATCCTCGAGTATGTCGAGGTCGTAATGGGTGGGTTTCATGAGGCAGGAGCCAGCGGACAAATCATTGACCACCGTATCGCTTTCGTAATAGCGAAAGGTTGGGCTGCCGGCACCGTTAAAGCAGAGGTCGTCTTTCACCAGACTTGGAAACTGATCGGTTAGCTGTTTTACACAGGCGGCGTATCGCGCCTTAACTTTCGGCAGTTCACGTTTTATCAATATTTTGGGAATGCCCATTAGGTGCGCGTCGTAACCCATAAATCCAGAGAAATCTAGGTGATCAGGGTGCTGCTCAATAATGCTTAGGGCTTCAGCCAGTTCAGTGCCCGCTTCAAAACCGCCGCGGTGCAAACCCACATCCAGCTCTAGATTAAGCCGCAGTTTGAGGTCTTTTTCTTGAGCAAAACTTAGGTACTGCTGAATCTTTTTGTTGCTGTCGAGCAGCCACTGTAATTGTTTGGCTGGGTCGAATGGACCCTCATGTTCTCTGTAAAACGTCTCGACGGCTGCAATCGGCATGGGTTTTCCAAGCAGAATATCGGCCTGCGGGTTTAGTTGAGTCATCGATTGCAAAAACGGGCGATGAAACACCATCAGCGATTGTGTGTTGGCGCGTCGAGCAATGTAGTCAACAAGCTGTGGGCTGGGCACCGATTTGGTGACCACCCGATAAGTTTTGGAAGGTGCTTTGCTTACCGATTGAGTCAATTGATCAATGTTGTGATCGAGTCGGTCCAGATCAATTACCAGGGCGGGGCCGTCTATCCCATTGCTGCGTAGAATCTGGTTGATGTTGGCAAAGTAAGGCGTGTAAGGGCCACCCTTGTCTGCGGGTTGAGCCACTGCCACGGCGGCGGCTACGCCTGCACCGCCGACAATCAATTTCCGTCTTGATATCATTATTAACTCCCAAATATTGTGTGCAGGTGGCGGTTCATCAGCTTACCTTGAGGGTCTAGCTCGCGACGCACCTCGTGGAAATCTTGCCAGTGACTCGGGTAGAGTTTGGCTAATCTAGTGGCATCCAGCGTATGAATTTTTCCCCAGTGGGGGCGGCCCGCGTACTTCCAAAAAATAGGCTCTATTTCGGCGAAGACTTTTTTGTAATCGAGATCGCCAAATTGATGAATAGATATCGAACAGCCAGCTTGACCCTCAAACATAGAGAGCCACACGTCATCGCCTTTTACGTAACGATATTCGAGGGGAAAACACATCGGTAGGTGTTTATCTTTGATGATCTGTAAAATTTCGCGTACACAGGCTGGCCCTACTTCGGCAGGCACCGTGTATTCCATCTCACGAAAGCGCACCACCCGTACATGGGGGAATACTTGATAGGATGGGCCTGTACGTACAGTCTCTGACTCACTGGCCAGCGCGGTGGTTAGAATTTTGTCGTAGAGCCCCTCGCCAATAACCGGAATCCAGGAGGTTGCATCAAAAACACGTCGAACTGTGTTTACCGCCTGTGGGTCATCTTCACCGACCGACTTATCTTCGGGTTTGGCGATGTCGGTGGCAATGGTTAAGCAGGTTTCGGAATAGGGGATGGGGAAAATTTCGAAGTGGCGGTGGTCTTGGCAGCGCTGCTCGATGTTATCCAGTACGTCGTTAAGATTCTCGGCGCTGCTGACCTCGGTGAGATTAAACGCCGCTTGGTTTTGCAGGGTTATCTCGCTCACTATGCCGAGCGAGCCTATCGAGGTTTGCGCGGCTTTGAATATCTCTGGGTTCTTTTCTGCGCTGCAGTCGATCAGCTCGCCGGATACCGTCGCCAGTTTTAACTCTGTTACGTAAGAGCTCATGGAACCAAAGGTGGTGCCCGTGGCGTGAACGGAATTGGCAATGGCGCCGCCGAGCGATGGATAGTCCATGTCGGGCATGTTCGGCAAAGCCTGGCCAATCGAATGCAACATGGGTCCCATGGCGTGCATACGTGTGCCGGCTAGCAATGTAGCTTGCTGTTTCTCGGCATCGTGACGGACGAGACCACTGAGCAGATCCATGGAAATCATGGTGTCGTCGGTGGGCACCACGGGGCTAAAGGAGTGGCCAGCCCCGACGGCTCGCACGCAGCCTTTAGCTGTTTTTAGTGTTTCCACTAATTCATCCACGGAGCTTGGCGCTGCACGCCACTCGGGGGTGCAGGATTGGTTGGCCGCCCAGTTGATCCACGGCATGGGCTCACCGGGAGCAAAGGCTGCGGTCGGTTCGAGGTCTAGAGGCTGCTGGCGGCAACCGCTCATGCCTGCTGTTGCGGCTGATACACCCAGCGCGAGAGAGCTTTGTAAAAATAGTCGTCGGTCCATTATTTATCTCCGCTCTTGTCTGCTAGGCCCGCGATAAAACGCAGCAGTACCCGCAGGTCTTCTTCAGAGCAGGCGCTGCAATACCCAAGTGGCGGCATGCCTTTAATACCCTGCACCACGTTGACTAAAATCGCCTCCTCACCTTGGCTGGCGATGGCTTGCCAGTCTTCACTGACACCTATCACCGGCGCGCCGGTTTCCGGCCGAGTGTGGCACTGCAGGCAGTTGTTCACGAACAGCGACATTTGCCGCGCATCCGGTTGAGCGGCCAGTGGGGCGGAGAGGCCAATAGCCGAGGCGATGCCAAGCAGCGCGATCCACAGGGGCCGTGTCCGCTCAATTGATGAGGGGCGGTTTAAAATCCGTATCATAAGACTATTGCTCATAGGTTAAATATCCATATGCAACAAGGTGTCGGGGCTCAGCCGAGCTTTCTCTCTTACTGTCACAGGTAAATTACTTGCTCTAATGGCTGGGGCAGAGCTCAGTATCCACCTAAGCTCTGTTGAGCGCATGCGTCGAGCGCCTAACTTTAGAGCTGCCCTCTAATGTATAGGATCCCCGCTGGAAACCTAGGGCATAACCGGTAAACTGGGGGGACAATTTCGGAAGGTTTGGACATGATGCAGGCAACGAGCGCAGAGCTTTGGCCTATTCCCGTGCAGTTGTTAGCGCTAACCGCAGGCGAGCTCAAGCGACGGGGAATTTCAACGGGGCAGCTGCTCGAAGGCAGTGGGATCAGCGAGCAGATGCTGTTTGAGCCCGCCAGGCTGCTGCCGTATCGCACCACCCAACGGATCCTCGAGCGAGCGATTGAGCTCTGCCCGGCGGCAGGCCTTGGCCTTGCTCTTGGAGCCCAGCACACCCCTTCGGGTATGGGCATGCTCGGGTACGGTATTAACTGCTGCGCGACGGTGGGAGATGCTCTGGAGATGAGCATTAAATACCACCGGGTATCCAGTACTCTGCTGCAATCGGATCTGTGCCAGCTGGGTGAGCATCACTACTGGGTCGCCACACCTCCGGTCGATCTCGGACCTCTTCTGCCCTGTGTGGTGGAAGAGGAGTTCACCAGTTTATGTCAATCCTTCACCATGCTCACCGGGAAGCCTGTCGACCTGCTGGAAGTGCACTTTCAATACCCAGCGCCCGAGAACCTCAGTGAATATCGGCAGGTGTTTAACTGCCCGCTGTTTTTTTCAGCGTCAGAGAATAAGGTTTCTATTAATATCGAGCAGCTCAAGCTACCGATACTGCAGGCCAACCCTTTAAGCGTTGCTGCCGCAGAGCGCCTGTGTATCGAATTTCTTGAGGCCAACCCCACCGTCAGCGATACGGTGATGCAGGTGCGGCAGTTAATCCTAGAAAAACAGAATCAATTCTTGAGTGAAGCAGCGGTGGCTGAACGTTTGAATATCACCTCTCGAACCCTGCGCAATCGGCTGCGAAAACTTGGCACCCGTTACCAGGTGATTCTCGACAGTCTACGAGAACAGATTGCAAAAACTGACCTGATTAACTCAACACTCAATGTCAGCGCCATTGCCGAACGCTTGGATTACAGCGAGGCTCGCTCGTTCAGACGGGCGTTCAAAAAATGGACTGGCCTGACGCCGGATGAATTTCGTAAGCGATATGCAGTGACCGTTTGAGGTTCTGCCATTTCGTACTTATATAACAGTTAGTTGGATTGTTTGGTAGAAAGGGTGGTCGAGGAATTAGAAATGGCATTGTTTGTGTCTAATGGTTGAGGTGTCATTGGTTTGAAGCTAGACTACCTTCACGTTTCACGTTTTTCTGGGTTGTTTAACGCGTTTATTATTATCCAACCTACTAGGCTGTGAACTGTGATTTGAGGGGAATACTTTGAGATATACCAGTGTCATATTAGCTACATTACTTCCTTTAATACTAAATGCTTGTAAGGTGGAAATTGAAGTGCCGGAGGGGGGGAGTATCACAACTGAGTCAGGCTCTATTAGTTGTGATTCGTCTCAAGTTTGTACTTTTTATGTGACAGACATTAACTTTGACGAAACATTTATTGCCGTGCCGAAAGAGGGATTTGTGTTTTCTGGTTGGTCAACGAAAAACCGCAGTTTTTGCGGGGGTAAATTGGATGTATGCCACTTATTTACTTCAGGGTTTGTTGGGAATCAGGCTCTAATGGCTTTTTTGCCTGCTGACGACGAAGTTTTTTATTTGGAGCCGATATTTCGGGAGGCCGGGTTTAATTCACTGTTTATCGGCCATAGTTTTTTTATCCCGATTGCCAATACGATGCCGTTGCATACTGAAGCAGCGGGTATTAAGTACCATACTCAGACGACAGTGTTTTCTGGTGGCTCTAAGGGGGCACCCGAAGCCCTTTGGAATAATACGGATAAAAGTGAAGAGATACGTGCCGTTCTCGACGCGGGTGGTGTCGATTTATTTGCGATGACCTACCACGGTGACTACCCAGAGTTAACAGGTTATACCAATTGGGTTAACTACGCTCTCGAGAAGAGCCCTGATGCTCACATCGCGATTGGTTTACCTTGGACGCCATACCCGGAAAGCTATGACAGTGTTACTTATCGAAGTGCCTCTGAAGAGTTCCATGCCGCTACTTTTCATCCCCTTATTGATGAATTACGAGCTCTTTACCCGGATACGGATATCTACTGCATCCCTTACAGTGGCGGTGCAGTTGAGTTAAGAGACCTTTACGCAGCGGGTGCGCTTGATGATGTTGAAGCATTGGTCAGTGACACTGTTGACGCTATCCACAGGGATACATTGGGTCATGCTGACGACATACTCTACTCGGTGGTGGAGATGGTGTGGTTGGACGCCATTTATGGCGTTAACCTGAGCGCGTATTCCTATGACCCAGGTTACAACACGGATGTTAAAGCGCTTGCTCAGAAAGTGATGGACGCACACGACCCAGCATATGACGCCCCCTATCTATAAAGCTTAACTTCTTAGGGCAATGGCCACCCAGCTCTGTGTGCTCGCACGCTGCTGGGTTAGATCTCGTCCGTCACATGACCCCATATCTCCATGCTAATGACATTCTAGTCGTATTCATCTCATACAAAGCCCTGCTTATCGTAAACCCCTCGTTGTTCAAAGGTCGAGGTGTTAGTTTTTCCTGTATCTACAGTAAAAAACAGTTGTCATAAGAAGCTGCAGTTAGCCTCAGGTGAAACGATGGGATGGATTTGAATATGAGAATGATAACCACTGCAGTAAGCTGCGCTGTATTGTGCCAAGTGCTGGTCGCTTGCGGCAGTAATGAATCAGCTTTAGCTGAAATCGAAGCACCGAATGATGGGGGGAGAGCGGTAGCTGAGCAGCCGGCTTCAACTCAGATTTGGCCCGCTATTACCAGTAAAGTAAAAACTGACGCGCAACTTGAAAAGAAAGTTACTGAGTTGCTCAGCCGTATGAGCAATGCAGAAAAAGTCGGGCAGATCATCCAGGCAGAACTCAAACAGGTTACTCCCCAAGACGTTAAAGACTATCACCTAGGTTCAATTCTCAATGGTGGTGGAGCCTTCCCCAATAACGATAAATACGCCACTCCAGCCGATTGGCTAGTCACCGCCGAAGCGTTTTATCAGGCTTCGATGGACGACACAGATGGCGCTGTCGCAATCCCCTTAATCTGGGGCACTGATGCGGTACACGGCCACAATAATGTTATTGGCGCGACACTGTTTCCTCACAATATTGGCTTGGGTGCGGCGCGCAACCCTGAACTTATTGAACGTATTGCAGCAATAACTTCGGCGGAAGTTCAGGCTACCGGTATTGACTGGATCTTCGCCCCGACCGTAGCGACGGTTCGCGACGACCGATGGGGCCGCAGCTATGAGGGGTATTCTGAGGACCCAGAGGTGGTTAAAGCCTACGCAGGTAAGATTGTTACTGGGATGCAGGGCAAGGGTGGTACCGACGAATTTCTAGACGATGCTCATGTGATCTCAACCGTTAAGCATTTTGTTGGTGATGGTGGTACGGAGGGTGGTGTTGATCGCGGAAACAATACCGTCAGTGAGCAAGAGTTGTTTGATATCCATGCGCAGGGCTATGTCAGTGCACTTGAAGCTGGAGTGCAGTCGGTGATGGCTTCTTTTAATTCTTGGCAAGGCGAAAAGTTGCACGGCAGTGAATATTTGATGACGCAAGTGCTCAAGCAGCGTATGGGTTTTGATGGGTTTGTTGTCGGTGACTGGAACG
>Ga0209396_1003783_pt1 | contig 15046 bp, 12 predicted proteins | sample GOMGulsemesocosm_6_FD_184638 | JGI IMG/M metagenome (GOLD analysis project Ga0209396, IMG submission 184638) | Methane-oxidizing microbial communities from mesocosms in the Gulf of Mexico - GOM8C Gulf of Mexico (SPAdes) (version 2) | ecosystem: Environmental > Aquatic > Marine > Cold seeps...
GCACTTGTCACATATATGAATCAAAATACTAACTTTGCCGGTGCAAGAACAGCAACAGCACAGGCAGCACAAGATTTGTATGGTGCTAGCGAAAAAACAGCGGTAGAAACAGCTTGGTGTGCAGTAGGTGTTGGTACTTGTCCTGATGGTGGAACAGACCCAACTGATCCAACCGATAATGTATTAACTAATGGTGTTGCCGCGACAAATTTAGCTGCTTCAGCAGGAGCTGATATTGTTTACACTATGGACGTACCGTCTGGTGCAACTAATATCAGTTTTACTACCAGTGGCGGTTCAGGTGATGCAGATATGTATGTGAAATTTGGTGCGACACCAACAGACTCAAGTTATGACTGTCGCCCATATAAAAATGGTAACAGCGAGTCTTGTACCGGCACATCTACCGGTGGTACATATTATGTTCGCGTAAAAGCATATTCTAGTTTTTCAGGTTTAAGCCTTACTGGCAGTTACTCAACAAGCACGCCAGGTGGTAACGACCCAATTAATGATACTCTCTCAAATATCTCAGTCACTAAAGGACAATGGCAGCGCTATACGCAAGTATTACCAGCAGGCTATGCCGATATGACTATTAGTATTTCAGGTGGTTCTGGTGATGCTGATTTATACATTCGTAAAGGAGCACAATCAACAGCTTCTGCATTTGATTGTCGTCCATATAAAAATGGCAATAATGAAAGTTGTAACTTTACTAACCCAGGAGCAGGAACTTGGTACATTGATATTTATGGCTATAGCTCAGCTTCAGGCATAACATTAACCTTACAAGCAAACCCATAATGTTTACCTAAGTCTATGTAAAACTAGTCAGCACTTACTGACTAGTTTTTTTCTTTTTAAATTGAGTAAGTTTTTTAAAGCGTACACTTAATAAAACTAATGTAATAAAAAAATAAATACTCGGTTCAATAATTTCAGACTTCACTGACCAATAAAAATGTATAGCCACTAAAATTACAGCTAAATATACCCAGTTATGTAATTTTTGCCAACGCTTCCCCATACGTCTTTTCAACATAGAAATAGAGGTAATAGCTAAACTAAGCAAGATGATTAACCCTAGCATACCAACAGTAATATAAGGGCGTTTAATTATTTCGTTAATAAATAATACCCAGTCAAACTGCACTTCGAAGACTAAAAAATTGGCTAAATGACAAATCGCATAAGTAAAACTATATAAACCAATTAAACGACGAACTTTGACTAATATAGGGAGCTTAAACCGTTTACTGATTGGGCTTATTGCTAAACTTAATAATAATAAATTAAAAGCACCGATACCGGTAAAATGAATAATAGCTTCAACAGGATCAGCCCCTAACTGATCTGTAAAAGCCAAATAATAAGCATTAACCAAGGGGAACAACGCGGCTAAATGAATAAACAGCTTAAAAAGTTTAACCTTATGTTTTACTAAAACGTTGTTGATGGGTGCTGACATAAACACGATATCTTTTTTCATAAATAGTACTTAAAAATTCTTGCTTAAATTAAGGTTTTTGTACATATCAGCAACTTGTTCACCATAGCCATTGAAAGGTAAGGTATCTATGCGGTTACGAGCAAATAATCCGCCAGAGGTTATTCTTCGTTCACTTGCTTGACTCCACCTAGGGTGGTCAACCTTTGGATTAACATTCGCATAAAAGCCGTATTCATTGGGGGCTAATATATTCCAAGTAGAAGCGGGTTGGTGTTCGACAAATTTAATGCTGACAATTGACTTTATACTTTTAAAACCATATTTCCATGGCACGACTAAACGGATAGGAGCACCATTTTGCGCAGGCAAAGTTTTACCGTATAAACCAACACTCATCAATGTTAAGGGATTCATCGCCTCATCAATACGCAATCCTTCTACATAAGGATAATTAATACCTCCGCCTATTCTTCTACTGCTTTGCCCTGGCATTTGTTCTGGATCATGCAAAGTCTCAAAGGCAACATAATTTGCCCTAGAGTTTGGTTGCGCTTTTTTCAGTAATTTGGCTAGTTCAAAACCTACCCAAGGAATAACCATAGACCAAGCTTCAACACACCTCATTCGGTATATTCGCTCTTCAAGATCAAAGGTTTTGGTTAAGTCATCCAAGTCTAAAGTGTAAGGTTTATCGCACTCGCCACTTATCGTTAATTTCCAAGGGTCGACCTTGAAACCTTGGGCATTTTTTACCGGATCACTTTTACTTGTGCCAAATTCGTAGAAATTATTGTGCGAGGTGACTTTAGCTTCAGGAGTTAATTTATCTGAACGGTTACTAACATCACTGGTAAATTTTAGTGGATGGCGTTGAAATACTTTTTCGGGAGTTGAAGAAAAAAAATCTAGTCCCTTAGCATTTGTAGAAAAGGAAATTGATGATAATAAAGATCCCGCACCAATAAAGCCCATTTTTTTGATGATTTCACGGCGCTGTAAATAGACGCTTTGATCGGTAACTTGTGATTCTTGTAGGGAGGATTTTTGCGGAGACTTTATCAGCATAGCTCTACTTCTCAGGTAATTGTTTCAATCGATATAAATCAATAGACCCGAGAAATAGAAAAAAGCTTCATTTTTATGAAAGGAAATTATATTTAAAACGATTAACGTGCGAATTGTTGTAAATAAGTAACGACATCTGAAGATTCATATAACCAAGTAACCTTTTGGTTTTCATCTGTGATTTTTAAACAAGGTACTTTTCGTTTACCACCTTCACGTACCAGTTCATCATTATATTGTTCATTTTTATTAATATTACGCAAATCAATATTCAAACCTTCACGTTTCATTGCTCGACGAACTTTGACACAAAATGGGCAAGCAGGTAATTGGTACAAACTTAAATGTTTTGTTTTATCATCGATGTCAGCTTGTAATTCAGCAGTTCTTTTCGGACTACTTGGTGAAAAAACAAAGTTTAACAATAAGATGATACGGCCAACGACCCAGCGAATAATAAACATAAAATAACTTCTCTATATAAAATAATAAACATCAAGGTAAGTATTAAACTGACCTTATAAATACAATAATTGAACAGCGCGCGATTTTAACATAACTAACAAAACAAGCTACTACGCAAAGCGTACTACCATATTAAATCGTCAGGGATTTGGTAATCTGCATATGGGTCATCATCTTCAACAACGTCACTCTCAACCTTGTCGTTTTGTACTAAAATAACTTTTGCATCTAAAGTTGCCACTTTCTCAGCAGTCTCAGCGGTAACTAAATAACTTGTCTCAGCTAAACCACATAATGCTAATCGGCCATTCACAAGTGCTCTGTGTGTTACGGCATTCACGAATAACTTTTTAATTTTATTATTAAAGGTGTAGTTATATTCGCTTTCACCTTTTGCATCTTTAATTTGATGATGTTGAAGAATTTGTTGAATGCGCAATACATTCTCTTTATCAGCAAGCTGTTGTTTTTTTTCTTCGTTTAATGCAGTATCTTTAACGAGTTTGTCTTTTTTTACCTTCTCCAAGTCTTGTTTCACTTGTTCTTGTAAACTTTTCTCAACCGCAACACCGCTACGCTTTTGCTTATTTTTTTTACGTTGAGCGCTATTTGCTTGCCGTGCTTTTTGCTTGGTAGATAACCCAGCCTTTAATAATTGGTCTTGTAACGATGACATGAAATTTCCTGCATTGAATTAATCGCTATAAATTCCCGCTATTCTATCGGGAAAAATACAAATAAAAAAGTAGCACTGAGCTTCTTTACTTAGTCGTTAAGCAGTTTGTTTTTTTAAGCAATGTTAACTTTATAAATTTTAAGGTAATCTAGCGTTACTTAACGCCTCTAATAAATTTATACCACAATGAAAAACACTAAAACCATATTGATCGGTTTCTTGCTCATCTCACTTCTAGTGGTTGCCAGTTTAGGTACTTGGATTTACAGCCAAATAGACAGTGCTTTACCTGTGCTTGACGGGAAAAGAACATTATTAGGTTTAGAGAATACCACCATTGTAGAACGTGACTTACAAGGTATTGTTACTATCAAAGCCAATGGCCGAAATGATGTTGCGGTGGCTACGGGCTTTATTCATGCTCAAGAGCGCTTTTTTCAAATGGATTTATTACGTAGGAATTCTGCGGGTGAATTAGCGAGTTTATTTGGTAAAAAAGCGCTTGGGCACGATAAAAAAGTTCGTCAACATAGATTCCGCGAACGAGCTCGCTTAATTGTATCGCAACTCCCGCTTGAAGACTTAGCATTATTGAAGGCATATACTCGCGGCGTAAATCAAGGTATTGACCATCTACAATCTCCACCCTTTGAATATTTATTATTACAACAAGAACCTGTTGCATGGCAAGAAGAAGACACTATTCTAACCGTGTTAAGCATGTACATGGATTTACAATATGCCAGCGGAGATCGTGAAAGAACGTTAGGCAATATCAAGCTTATGCTTGGCGACGATGTTTTTAAGTTCTTAAACCCTAAAGGTAGTATTTGGGATGCCGCTATTGATGGCAGCCAATTTGAGCCTAGCATCATGCCAACTCGTGCTTGGCCTTCAGCTTCATCAGAAGAAACAGCGCAGCAGTCTTCTGCATTAAACTCCCAACAGCCGCAAAAAGTTGTTTCAGCCAAAATAAGTAATGACTATCAAGGCGAAGAATTTCCGGGTTCAAATAACTGGGCGGTATCAGGAAAGTTAAGCAAAACCGGTAGTGCTATAGTCGCAAACGATATGCATTTAGGGGTACGTGTTCCTAACACTTGGTTTAGAGCATCCTTTGAATACCAATCGACGAACAATGTACCAATAAAAGTTACAGGGGTCACGTTACCGGGAACACCTAATATAATTGCAGGCAGTAATGGCAATATTGCTTGGGGGTTTACTAACAGTTATGGCGACTGGAGCGATGTTGTCATTCTTGATACCAATGAAAGCCAAAGCCAATATTTAACGCCAAATGGTTATAAAAAATTTACTGAACACAAACAAATAATCGCGGTTAACGGACAAGCGGCTGTTGAAATAACAATAAAAGAAACTATTTGGGGGCCAGTTATTGGCACCAATAGTCAACAGCAATTATTAGCATACCGCTGGGTTGCTCATGACATGCAAGCGGTAAACCTTCGCCATACACAATTAGAGCAAGCGGCTAATGTTGATGAAGCCTTTTTAATAGCAGCACAGTCAGGTATTCCAGCGCAAAATTTAGTTGTTGGTGATAAAGACGGAAATATTGGCTGGACCATTATGGGCGCTATCCCCAAAAAATCTTCAGATTTTGGTGAAACCCCAACTCATTGGGCTGATGGTAAAAATAATTGGTTAGGGTATTTAACTGCCGATGAATACCCTAAAGTAAAAAATCCAATAAATAATCGTTTATGGACAGCCAATGCACGTGTAGTTGGCGGAGACATGTTAAAAAAACTTGGTAATGGCGGTTATGCTTTAGGCGCAAGGGCTCAACAAATACGTGATGGTTTGCTAGCAAAAAAAGAGTTTGAAGAACAAGATTTACTCGATATTGCGCTCGATGACCGTGCTATTTTTCTAAAGCGATGGCAAACGTTTTTGATTGAGAATGTTTTAACAGAAGCCGCTATTGATATTAACCCTACATGGCAAGAAGTAAAAAATATTATTAACCAAGATAATTTGTGTGCCTGTATAGATTCTATAGCTTATCGCCTTATCAATAATTTTCGTTTAAATGTACGTCATGATGTTTTTAGTTTACTCAACGACAATTTAACAGAGCTCGATAATAGCTTTTCACTGCGTACTATTCGCCATCAAATTGAAATACCGCTTTGGCAAATGGTAAACGAGCAGCCTGATAATTTCCTTTGGCTTGAGCAGAATAATTGGCAAGGTGTTTTTGAAAAAGCATTAACAACAACCATTGCCGACATGACACAAAATCAAGAATTAGCTAAAGCCACTTGGGGTCAACAAAATACCAGCAATATAGGGCACCCTATTAGTAAAGCAATTCCTTTCATTGGTCGATGGTTAGATATGCCAGCAACTCCATTACCTGGTGACAGCTATATGCCAAGAGTTCAAGGCAAAAGTTTTGGCGCATCTGAGCGTATGGTTGTATCTCCAGGCCATGAAGAATCTGGAATTTTACATATGCCAACTAGTCAATCTGGTCATCCCTGGAGCCCCTATTATGGTATGGGACATAAAGATTGGGAGCAAGGAAATGCATCGCCATTTTTGCCAGGCAAAACAAAATACACCCTAACACTATTAAGCTATTAAGCTATTAAGCTATTAAGATTAATCACCTTTATCTAAATAGCTTAATAAAATGATTTACAGTTAAAATAACAATAATTAGGAGAAAAAATGACAGTTCTTATTTGGTGTTTATTTATCGCTGCATTATTGCCTTACCTCGCCAAAGGCCCTGTTGCAGTAGCAATGAATAAACTCGACGGTTACGATAATAATCATCCGCGTTCACAACAAGCTAAACTTACCGGTTTTGGTGCACGCGCTTTGGCGGCTCATCAAAATGCTTTCGAGTCATTCATTATCTTCGCACCAGCAATATTATTGGCGATTAGCACACAAACTATCACCGCTAATATCGAACTTTTAGCCGTGATTCATGTAATCGCTCGCATCATATATAACTTATTGTATTTGTTTAATATAGGCACTTTGCGTTCCATTATCTGGGCCGTAGCGACCCTTTCATCTTTTGCAATTATTTGGCTGTGTATTCCTTAAAACAGCTATCCTTTTTCTAACATAGAATTATTTAGTACAAGCCTTTACGAATAAAGGCTTGTACAATTTCGTCCCCCTCGTTACAGTGATGTCATATCCCCCTGTGAAATACCTTGTTTTAGTCGCATTCATCGTTTTCCATTACTAAAACAACTGGGGCTCTTTTTTTTAATCATTGTCTAAAATCATAAAATATAGGTAGGAAGTGCTGTGAGCGAAGAACTAGATCTGAATAAAATCCGTGAAAAAATAACCCAACTAGACCAAGAATTACTGGAATTATTTGCTCAACGCCGCTCTCTCACTCTCAATGTAGCTAAAAGTAAGGCACATCAAATTCGCCCTGTTCGCGACCAGCAGCGTGAACAAGAGCTATTAATTCGTTTAATCAACCAAGGTAAGGCACTAGGCTTAGATGCTCATTATGTTACCAGTGTTTATCAAACTATTATTGAAGACTCGGTACTTAATCAACAGGCTTATTTGCAAACACTTGCTAACCCGAATATTCAAGTACCAACGGTTAGTGTAGCGTTTTTAGGCGACAAAGGTTCATACAGTTATTTAGCGAGCCATCGTTACTTTTCACGACGCGCAGAAAAAATTAATGAATACGGTTGTCAAAGCTTTAGCGAAATTATGCAGCAAGTTGAGGCTGGCCATGTAGATTATGGCGTGCTACCTATCGAAAATACTAGCTCAGGCAGTATTAATGAAGTTTATGACGTTCTACAACATACCAACCTATCTATTGTCGGTGAAATTACCCAGCCAATTGAACACTGCTTATTAACAGCAGTTAATACTCAGTTAAGCAAAATTAAAACCATTTATGCACATGGCCAACCTTTTACCCAATGTAGTAACTTTCTTGATAAGCAAAAAGATATTCGTATTGAATACTGCGACAGTACTGCCGACGCGATGGCAAAAGCTTTTGAGTTGCAAGATGAGAGCGTAGCAGTTATTGGCAGCGAAGAAGGTGGTCAGTTATATAAATTGCATCCACTAGAGAAATCTATAGCAAATCAGGCCGAAAATCATAGCCGCTTTATTTTAGTTGCACGCAAAACCATTGATGTTGCAGAGCAAATCCCAGCTAAAACAGCAATAATATTGGCAACTGGCCAAAAAGCAGGTGCGTTAGTTGATTGCCTTGTTATCTTAAAAGAAAAAGGTATCAACATGTGCAAGTTAGAATCAAGGCCTATTCAAGGTAGACCTTGGGAAGAGATGTTTTATATTGATGTTGAGGCCAATTTAAAAAGCATGGCCTTGCAAGAAGCTATCACTGAAATTACTTCTATTACCAATTTCATTAAAATACTAGGTTGTTACCCTATTGAGCATATTAGCCCAACAAGTGTGCCAAGCAGTGCTTTGAGCAACTAAAAAAGAATAATAAACCTCACCGATAATGCCTGAAACGCTTTGTCGGTGAGTCCTTCAGTATAATATCCTACTTATTCAATATTACGAACTACACGACAACATTGAACAACCGGCTTTGTTTCTTGCCCATTCAGGTCGTTTTTCGCTGAAATGATTAAACTCAATTTGTTCGTCATAAGGCTTTTTCAGCACTTTTTGCAGCTCTTTTAACTGGCTATAATCCCCTTGCTCAGCCAAGGTAATTGCTTGTTGCGCTAGATAATTTCGTAAGACATATTTAGGGTTAACTTTGTTCATCGCCGTCTTTCTTGCTGATTGCTTCGTATTATCTGCTTGAATACGCTGGTGGTAGCTATCCAACCATAAACTAAACCTTTTTTGATACTCTGAATTTAATGGCTGGGTTTGATAAAAACAGTCGTTAAAGTGTGCTGTATTTTGGGCTTTGTTTTCACTGTCAAAATTAAAATCAGCTAATAAACGATAGAAAATAGTCATATCTGTTTCCACCTCACTAAGCAAACTTTCTAACGCTAGAAACAATCGCTCATCATCTTTATGGCTCTGCTCATTTATCGTTTTATTTTCTGCATGAAAACCTAACTTCTGCGTCATCATTTCATGCCATTGTTGTTGGTATTGCTTGGCAAAGTTATTAAGTATTTTTTCTAAAGGTGTAGAGACTTCAATGAGAGGATAAATAGCATTAGCCAATTGAAATAAGTTCCACTGTCCTATCTCCCCTTGTTTGCCAAAACTATATCGCTTACCTTGCGCATCAGTTGTGTTCGGCGTCCAATTTAAATCAAAATCATCAATCCAGCCATAAGGACCATAATCTATCGTTTCTCCAATGAGTGACATATTGTCAGTGTTCATCACTCCGTGCACAAAACCTACACGCATCCAATGAATAATCAGCTTACATGTGCGTTGAGCAACTTCGTCAAACCAAGCAAGGTAACGTTCTATCTCATTATCTTTATGTTTGGTTAACAATTCAGGAAAATCATGCTTAACAGAATAATCAACCAACTGTTTTAATAGTGCTTTGTCTTTGCGATAGGCAGGTAACTCGATACTACCAAAGCGCATAAACGACGAAGATACACGGCAAACTACAGCGCCTAATTCAGCTTTAGCGTTACCGTCGTAAAACATGTCTCGCATCACACGATCTCCGGTTAACGACAAACTCAGTGCTCGAGTGGTCGGTATGCCTAAATGAAACATAGCCTCTGAACAAAGAAACTCTCGAATCGAAGAGCGTAATACAGCTAAGCCATCAGCGGTACGAGAATAAGGCGTAGGCCCAGCTCCTTTTAACTGTAATACTTGGGTTCCATGATCATGGGTATTTACTTGCGTTAAGTTAATAGCACGACCATCACCTAGTTGTCCTGCCCAATGACCAAATTGGTGTCCGCCATAACACATCGCATAAGGTGATATATTTTCTGGCACATAATTTCCACTAAAGAACTGCAAAAAATCGTCACTTTGTTGTTGGGAGCAACTAACCCCTAACATCTCCGCAACGTCATCACTTACCGCCACCAACTCAGGGCTCTGTGTTTTTTTAGGCATGACCGGTGAATAGGCAAAATCATGAACTTGCCGTGGATAATTTAATGTATCGGTATCTCCGGGTAATGCAGTGGTAAATGGACTATCAAATTGCAGGGTTAAAAAAGACAAATTAATTACTTCAAAAAGGTAAGGAGTAAGTAATTATTCACCGCCCCTTTTAATATTGCAATGTTAAGTCATGGTTACATTTAAATTATATAGATATAAATACTAAAAAAAGATTTTAAATATTCTGTTTTTTACAAGCGAACTCAATAGTAAACTGTGTTTTTCTTTGTTCGCTTGTGCAAACTATCGAGCCATTTAACGACTGATATACCAAGTTATAAACGATATTTAATCCCAAGCCACTACCGCCCTGTCCTCGTTTAGTAGTGAAAAACGGCTCATAAATTTCGTTTAAATGCTCTGTTGGTATTCCTTTACCTGAGTCTTGATAGGTAAGAATCACTGTTTCACTTATTTTAGTGACTGTGATAGTTATTTCTCCACTATCTTCATCATCAAAACCATGGATTAACGAGTTCATTAATAAATTGGTCAATATTTGAGAAATTGAACTTGGCGAAATATGTACTTCAAAATCATTATCCAATGAAAAATTGATTGCTATATCTCTTTGGTTAAATTTAGGTGATAAACTCGCTAAAACTTCGGCAATATACGCCTTTAAATAGAAGGTTCGTAAAATTTCACTTGATTGATCAACAGCTACTTGTTTGAAACTGCCAATCAAGTCTGCAGCCCTAGACAAATTAGTCAAAATTAGATTCGCATTTTGCTCTGCGTGCTCAATATATTTTACAAAACCATTTTTAGTAATTTGTTCGTTTTCAAAGTCAGTTTTTAAACCGCTAGATAATTCACAGAGGTTTGATGCCGCCGTTACACAAATACCAACAGGAGTATTTATTTCATGCGCAACACCAGCAACTAAACTTCCTAATGAGGCCATTTTTTTTGACTCTACTAGCTCTGTCTGTGTTTTAGCTAGCCTTTTAAAAGAGAACTCTAATTCCTCTGTTCGCTCTTTCACCCGTATTTCTAATAAATTTTTGTTATTGAGCAACTCTTCTTCTTGATGCTTTTGATGGGAGATATTAGTTAACGACTGAACAACTCCTCCTTTTTTATTAAAGGGGTCAACCTGGGTTATTGATAACAAGTACCATTGTTTAGATTTAGAAAAATAAACTTCTTCGTCCAAAATATTCTTACCAGCTTTAATGGCGATGCAAAACGGACAAATATTTTCTTCTACAATCTCAGAGTGAAAAAAACGGTGAATAGGTTGATGAATAAGCTCTTCAACGGATTCGTCCACTAATAGCAAAGCAGCGCGATTTACTTGAGCAATAATTCCCTTTTCATCAATACGGATAGCTGGATTGGGTATTGCGTCATAACTGTTTGAGCTTATAGTTAGCAACTTCAATGGCTCATTTAACGTGGTTTGTATAATAGCTTGATAGATCATCCAAAAAGATAAAAACTTAAAAATATGCCCCACAACAAAAGCTGTACCACTAAAACTGGCATACAAGGTAAAACACAGTTCTGCAAAAATAGTGAGGACTAATGAACAAATTAAAAAGAAGAAAACATTTCTTTCAAACATCAGACGCTTCTTCCAATAAAGTCCGATAACGCAAGTTAGCAACAGAATCACCACAAATTCTGCATATATCTTAAAGTTAGATAACTTACCATCAACAAACATTATGGGCTGTTCAAAATGAAATGCTGCAAAGCTAATGCAAGCGACTAAAGCACTAGTTATTATTATCATTACTTTGATATTCAAACGGCAAGTTAAAAAAACAGGAGAAAATAATAAAAGTAGCGCTTCAAAAATACGGCTATAAATCCATAAATGTATGGTAATTTCGCCATCAGTTATATTAAAAAAAGGCATACCTTTAATAGTAAAAGCGTGCAATGCGTCAAGAACGGAGATAGAAAAATAGCCAATTCCTAAAAAAATAAGAAAGTCATTTTTCACAAAGTGCTGGGTATTTAATACTACTACTAACATTAACAACCCAACAAATATTGAAAATAACTCTGCAAGGGTATGAAAAAGTAAAACACTGTAGTTATACCTAAAATAAAGCAGGGCACAAATAATAACAACCGGATAGATCATTGCTCCCATTTTTGAAGTACTTACGTCTTTGGACAAAATAAATACCCTTATATCAATATTTTATTATCTGGCTAGAGAATAATTATAGAAAAATATGACTAAAAATCTATTAAGTTGATAAATTTACCAAGTAAACGATTAATAGGCTTTAGCCGCAGCAACTTTGCCAGTAATATAGCAACAATTTTTCAGCATATTCATAGGTTCACCGTGCATACTTTAGCGCAACTCAATTCAGGTCAATACTCCAACATTACCCATTTAACCTTAAGTGAAAATTTATTAAAATTTCCGCTAGAGATATTATCTTTAGCTAACACACTTGAAGTGTTAGATTTATCAAATAATCGTTTATCTGATTTGCCAGTAGAATTCGCAAGATTAAAAAAATTAAAAAGACTCTTTCTTACCAACAATGAATTTGAAAAAGTACCAGCAATATTAGCTAACTGTCCAAAATTAGAAATGATCAGCTTTAAGTCAAACAAGCTACATACTCTTGATGAAAATGTACTGCCGATTCAAACACGTTGGTTAATACTTACCGATAACAAACTAAGTAGTTTACCCAATTCGATAGGTGAATTATTTCGCTTACAGAAGTTAGCTCTTGCGGGTAACTTGTTAAGAAAACTCCCTAATACAATGGAAAACTGTAAAAAATTAGAGTTAATACGCCTATCAGCAAACCAACTAACTTCTCTACCTGATTGGCTATTTAACTTACCCAAACTAGCATGGTTAGCTTTTTCTGGTAATAACCTTGCAAGTAACGCACAAAAAGAACCTCACAAGATGTTGCAAGTTTCTTCTGCTGACTTTCAGCTAAAACAAAAATTAGGAGAAGGTGCTTCAGGCGTAATTCATCAAGCAACATGGTTGAAAAAGCCTGAAGAAATTCATTCGACTAATGATATTGCAGTAAAGTTATTTAAAGGTGAAGTAACCAGTGACGGTTATCCTATTGATGAGTTAAACAATTGCTTACAAGCTGGTGAACATAAAAACTTAATTAAAGTCATCGCCAAAATAATGTCAGCAGAGCAACTCGCTTTAGTTATGGAGTTGATCCCTTCTCATTTTAGAAACTTAGGTTTACCACCGTCGTTAGAAACGTGCACGCGCGACACTTTTGTTGAAGGTACATCGTTTAGTATCAACAATATCAACGCCATAGCAATTTGCATGGCGGATACCTTACGCCATTTACATGAAAACAATGTTAGTCACGGCGACATATATGCGCACAATACCATGATTGATGAACAAGCAAATACGCTACTGGGTGATTTCGGTGCGGCTTCAGATTTAAGCCCTCTTACAACGGAACTAAAAAGCGCAATGCAAGCAGTAGAAGTAAGAGCTTTCGGCTGCTTGTTAGATGACTTATTACCGCTATATCAGGGTTCAACAACAACTGAAGAATATAAAAAGTTGCTAACAATTAAGGATAATTGTCTGCAAGTTCCTAACTTCAAAAGACCCAATTTTCTGGAAATTACTAAGCAATTATCTCTATAAGCTGAAAGCTAAACCGGTAAATAATGCACTTTTATTACCGGTTCATCTGCTTAACTTTAGTAAAGCGCCAAACTAACTACACAAAGTTATTTTTTCTTTTCAAGCCACAACATAAAACCTTTTCTAATTTTATTAATAGTTTCAGGGTTAGTGCCAAGGCTGAGTGCCATACAATGTTCAGCGCCTTTTCCTTGTCCAATGGATAGTCCTGACACTATATCTAAATTTTCATAGCCAATTGACTTTAAACGATACTTAATTGATTCTTTGGCCTGTACAACAACATCAACCCTTCCTTTGATCAACTTCTTAAGGTTTATTTCTTCATTAGACGATAAGTCTAAGTTTTTTCCTTCTTGAAAGCCCTTTTCTGCAAAATAACTGTAACCATGATCACCACGCATAACCCCAACTACACCTTTTCTTATAGAATCTAACGAGTTTACATCTATTTCATTCGAAGCAAGTTTATATACATGAATTTCCGTGGACTTATAAATAGGGCAAATCCAATTAAACTTAGCTTCTCGCTGCTTGGTTCGGTAAATGGAATAAATAAGTACGTTAGGTTCGGTAGTAGCTAAGTGAAGGCTTCTGGCCCAAGGGTAGATATTTATAGAGTATTTAATATCTGTGAGTGCCAGTATTTCTTTTATGTTATTAGTAACTATTCCTGATACTTCTTTGCCTTTTACAATAAATGGCGGCCAGTTCTCCGTTACAATTTTAAGTTCATCTTCACTGCTCTGTACTGTATGAGTACATAGTAAAAAAATAATTAGCAGAAAAGATTTCATTAATCGGTCACTCCATAGTTAATGGTTAAAGTTATATTTTTTGAATTGTTATCTCCAATAAAATATTTTCAACATTTACAGTATAGAATGCTTTTCAAAGTAAAGTACTGACTGGGGGAAATCAAACGAGAATATGGTAGTCATAATAATAAATTGTAGATAAAAACAGAGGAGAGCTAATTGAGTAGCATGTGCGTGAGTATATATCAATGATGATAAAATAATATCAAATTCGTAACTATACTCTAATTATAATAGTTAAAAGCATGACCCGTAGCTCCGACGATGAGATTAGAATAATAATTCTATTTCAAACTTATTGTAACTTACTGAGTTATTAATATATTATCTGTAAAAGATGCCGATGAATGGATAACTTCAACAAAAGTACACGGCTACATTAAATGTAATAATTAATACCAGAGAGATACATGAAAGAAAATGAATTGGTAAAAGAATGGTGCTTACTTCAAAATCAGTTTGATAGCTATGAGAAACATTCACTATATATAAAGTTGGTAAGCATTCTAATATTATTGTCTGCTGAAATATCAGGGGTTATAAGTGTTTATATATTTTTTATATTGATAGTTTTATGGCTTCAAGATGGAATTTGGAAGACATTTCAGGCACGTATCGAGCCACGGCTTTTTCAAATTGAAAAATCTATTTCAGATGAAAGTAATGAAAGTAATGAAAGTACATGCCAATTTAACACGGAATATAATAAGGTTCGTTTAAGTGGGCTAGCTTTAATAACTGAGTATGCTTGCCAATCAATTCGACCAACTGTCGCGTTTCCTCATGTTATATTGATAGCCATTTTTTTAATAAAATATCTTTTTTAATATCTT
>Ga0209396_1003785_pt1 | contig 15039 bp, 14 predicted proteins | sample GOMGulsemesocosm_6_FD_184638 | JGI IMG/M metagenome (GOLD analysis project Ga0209396, IMG submission 184638) | Methane-oxidizing microbial communities from mesocosms in the Gulf of Mexico - GOM8C Gulf of Mexico (SPAdes) (version 2) | ecosystem: Environmental > Aquatic > Marine > Cold seeps...
TATCTTCCATCCAGTCCTCTGCTCTATTAACAAAAGGCCTATTTATAATCATTTCCTTAGAACGCTGTTCGTCTGTAAGACAGTATTTATCATCTCTATCTAAAAATTGATCCCACCAAGTTTGGTATTGAATGGTAAATGGCCTGTCCTTATATGGAAAAGCACTACCAATTAGGTCTTTATTCTTTCTATAATTATTATAATAGTTTCCTGAAATGGCTCCTAAAGTAAGGTAGGTATGTACTCCATGACGCATATCGGCATCTAATTTATCAGGTATTTTAGACGATTGTAGTGAGCAAATAAGCGCTGTTCTACTTGTATCATCCCAACCAACTGTATCAGTTTCATTATTAGAATTTGCTAAACGGGAAGTAATTTTATGTGGAGCTGGTCCATCTTGATCAAGCTTAATGTTATTCCTATCCCAAGATTCAAAATGCCAAGCATATTCATTGCTATGATTTCTAGACACATTGTTAGCATCTTTAATTCTATCTTGTTTAAATGATAATCCTTTTAAAACTTCCTCTCCAAGTGTATTTTTTATGAAATTTTTTAATTCAGTTTCAGTACCTCCATAATAACCATTCATTTGGCATTTAAGATAGGCATTTGGATTAGGTAAATAGTTATTGCTTAACTGAGCGGTTTCTATTTTTAAATTGGTACCTATTAAATCAGGATAAGTATCAGGTTTAATAGCATTTTCCCACAACTCTAACACTTCAATTGCGGGTATTTTAATAGGCTCAAACGCTTCTTTTTTATCACCAATTTTAATTGTAAATGACTGGTTAAATTTGATATTAAAACTAAACGAGATTTCAGGTAATTCAAATGTTTTAAAAACAAGTTCTGTAACAATACCATAACTCATTCCTCCTCCTCCTCTTAAAGCCCAAAGTAAGCGCCCTTTTTTAGATTTAGGAGCATCTAAATAAGAGAGTGTTTCTATATCGCCATTACCCAAAACTATGGTAGCTCCTATTAAGTTTTCACAAGCCATACCGTGTAATCTTGTCCAAGGTCCCCAACCACCTCCCATGGTAAATCCTGCTATAGCAACAGTTTCACAAGTACCATGAGGAATACCAACGTTCTCTTCATCAAGTTTCGGTTTAATGTTTATAAAACGTGCCCCAGGACCAACAATTAGTTTTTTAAAAACTTCTTGGGTTGGTTTATAAACCTCGTTTTCTACTATTTCAATACTACTCAGTTTAGAAAAATCAAGTAAAATAGTATTTGTACCAGAGCATTCCCCTTCATGATCATGTCCGCCCGATCGAAGGCGAAGTTTTATTTCAGTTGGATGTTCATTAGCAAATAGCACTATTTCACTAACTTGTTTTGCATTTTCTACAAATACAATAAGTGAAGGCCGAAATTCAAATTTCCGGTTAAAGACTAATCTTTCTTTCTCGTATACTTCTGAATTTGTACAATCCGTTAGAATATCTGGATCACCTAGTTTTGCTAATTTGTTTTTTAATTCATCTATTAAAGAATTACAGTTTTTCATGGTTGTTAGTTTTAAAATTATGACACATTTTCTATTAAATGTGTAGCGAATGTTTTTACATATATATCAGTAAAGCTAAGAGAAGTACATGATAATACAGTGTAGAATAGCCAAAACTAATTAAGAAATACTGTTGATAAAAAACACAAAATAGCACGTAAAAATGGGTAACGATTTTTACTGTTAAAAAAGAAAAGCAACTCCTTAAGAAGTTGCTTATTTATGCGGTTTAATTTACTTTGAAGGGGGTATATAATAGTACTTAAACTATCAATTTTTGAATTTATATAAACAGCCTAAATGTCTTTTGAGTCATATTGACCTTGCCTTGCCAAAGGCATTAAAATCAACCTACATTTAGGTATTGCTAATTGATTTTTTCCATACCTAATCAATTAATTCTTTAAAATGCTCAAATATCATAACCATAGCTAAAGTATCTAATTCACAGTATTTAAGTAAAGCAGATGTCAATTCATCAACTTCAGGTTTCTCCATATCTGTATATTGCAGCTTGCCATATACTGTTAGCGCAGCACCACCATCTGCGATGTCATCTATTTCAGATAATGTCCTTTCTAGTTGTTCTTCACTCCAACCTTTGAAAACAGAAGGCAACATTTTATAAGGGTTTATTATTTTTTCATTTTCAATCTTTAACCAAACATGGTTCTCTGAAAAATTCTTACTTGTTACATTAATTTTATTTAAGGGTTGAGAGTATTTCTCTTGTAAGAATTTGCTTGAATTTAAAGAGGCAGGCAGTACTGCTTTAATAGAGTTTGACCCTTTGGTTAAGGGATTATAATAGTATCGCTTCTCAACCTCCCATAAGTCAACCATATCGCGATCTCCTTTCCATTTTGTAGTACTATCTCTTTTAGAATGTGAAATGTGTTCTATAAAACCTATTAGTTCAGTCTTATCAGTCTCATCTGAATCTAATAATTGAATATAAATTGCATTTAGAATCGTATTCTCATGATTAGAATATCTAAATATAGATCCTTCATCATTTTCTAGTGCTTTTTTCAAAGCTCTTACAAATTCAAAATTTGGAAAGAATCCTGCTTTATTATTAATGTATTCATTAGCATGCTCAATGCTACCGTCTTCATAATATATATGATGAGAAAATTGAAAAGCAACTTGTTCATACGGCTTTAACCCTTTATTAAAAGGAAGTGCAACCGTACTGGTTTCAAAATCAATAAAATGAAGCGGAAAAACCCAACTTTCCATTTCCTCTTTTAGTTCATCTTTATATACAAAAATAGATTCATCATTTTCTAGTGCTTTTTCTATTTGTAATATTTGCCTGTGTGTTCTGCTAAGTTTACCAGCTTCCACTTTTAATTTAATATTATCTTCAGTAAGTTGGTTTTTAAACAAAATCCCATCTTCTAATAGTTTTTTACCTTGAGTAAAATAATAAATGTCAAAAATATTTTCTTTATCAAAATCACTATCACTCCACTTATGTTGTTTTGTAAAGCACTGTTTAAATCCAGATTTCAATCCTTCTTTTTCTTCGTCTTCAGTACATTTATATTCACAACTTTTACAAACGTTAAAGCTAGTTGACCAATTTGCGTACTTATCATTTACATACGTTTCTTTCAAAAACTTTATAGCTTCTTGGAAAGTTATACTATCATGATATTTGAATTTGTTAGACTCTATATCTGCGATTACTTGTGTAATGTTTTTTCTACCTAAAACTGGATTACCAGTTTCTTCTAAATTACTTGCCTTTTTTATTATTCCAGTTCTATTACCTTCTTTATTACTAATTCTAAATAATTGATTTAACCCATCAATACTGGCTTTTTTAGATTTATCAGCCATCATTAAATAAGATTCAATTTTCCATTTTGGGAAGCACAATTGTATTACATATTTCTGAAAAGCAATATCAAACAAATAGGGCTTCCAACTAGAAACCATTGCACCTTTTTTACCAACAAATAAGTAGTCATTATCTGGAGTAAAGGATTTAGATTTCACTTCAATAAGCTCAATGTTATTCCCTTTTTTAACTAAAACATCTACTCTTATAAATAACCCATCAACTAGAAATGCTGGTTCGTAAATGGTTATATTATCTTGTTCTAATAATTTTTGAGTTTGTTTCCACAACAATTCATATTCACCATCATTTCCATCTATGAGCACTCCATTTGGATAATGCATTCTAGCTAATTCTTCTACTTGAAAACCTCCTTGTGCTAAGGCTTGTAAAAAAGGATCTTCTTGCTTTTTATTAGCATATTCTTTTTTACGGGTATAGTACAATTTATTAGGACATTCTAGTCCTAATTTAAATCTTGATTTAGTTAGAAGTCTCATACTTTGTTAATATAGAATCTTAATTTAAAGAAATGGCTGTTTAACGATTTCCTAGTTTGTTATTTTTTCAGGTTTTGGAGTTGGTTGAATCTTCGACCTTAAAATTGTTTCATCTTTAATTGTCATAAAAGGTTCATAAAGTTTTTGGTAACCTCTACCAATAACACCTTGAAATTGAAATAGGCTAGGGTTTGAGGAACTATTTATTCCACCTTGTAAAATATGTTTCTCTGAGATACCTGGATACAAATCAATATAAAAAATATTCTTAATTCCTAATTGAAATGCCTTTTTAGAACACAACTCACAAGGTGAAGCTGTTGTAAATAAATTCCCTTTTTTCAACCCTTGTCCTCCATTTTTAGCAATTTGTAACATTGCATTTTCTTCTGCGTGTAAAGATCTTGTATGTACTTGGTTATCTACTCCTTCATACTTATTATGAAAAGTTTTAAAACAAAATGCGCATGGTCTTCCCTCCAAATTTTCATTTAAATCTTCAGGAGAAGGGTTAAAATCAGCTTTTATTTTTTGATTAAAGCTTTTGCCATCTTCATATTTATGTTCAGTATCACCTAGTTCAAATTGTGTAAAATCCTTTTCTTCGCCATTTACTAAATCTCGTAAATCTCTATTTCCACAAGGGGCTTGCCCATGTGGCACATCGTTCCACCCAATACCTTTAACAGAGAAACTAGCATCTGTTACAACTGCACCAACTTGTCTTGAAATACATCCTGAATTTAGCTTTGTTGTATGTGCAATTTGCATAATACGCTCAATGTAAGTAGGTGTAACTAAACCAGGTTGTTGTATAAGTGCAATTAGCTTTAATAATTGCAAATTAAATGGTTGATAAACGTAGAAATTATTCGTCTTTTCAAGTTCTTTATCCTTAATTTTAACTGCCGCTTCAGCGTATTTATTTAAAATGATTTCATTTTTTTCTACTTTATTTAAATAGGTATGGTAATCTGCTTTTTGAACACAGTTCTCAACATCGAACCCATCAAAAATTCCTTTATTAAATTCTTTAACTTTATATTCTAATTCGTCTAAATTGGAAATTAGTTTTAAATTTTCTTCTTTATCAGTTGAGAATTTTTGACTATCATATTTCTCTTTGATTCGTTTTTTTCTTTCCGCTTCATTGCTATTGCAAGCTATCATATAAAAGCCCGAATACTTTTCTTTAAAGTACATTAGCTCGTAAGAATTCTTTAATCTATCTATAATAACATGAGCAACTTTATCCTTTCCTTCTGAGGCTTGCCTATTAATTTTAATTAGCCTATTTATTACATCTGCAATAATATAAATATGTCCTAATCCTATTTCTTCAGAATCTTTTTTTATAGTATCTATTTCTAATGTACCAAACCTCCTTAAACAATACGCTGTAACATGCATAAATTTATGCCTTAAAAATGGACTGTAACTATCTAATTTTCCAAAAAATAAATTTGCCAAATTTTTAAAATCTTCATTAAAGAAAAAATTATTTTCAGTTTCTTTTAAGAATTTTAATAATGTACCCTCTTTAAAATTGACATTTAAATTAGAAAGTGGAGTAACAAGAGTTTCTTTAAATTCCGTTTTTAGAAAATTTGAACTTCCTTTAGCAATACCAACTACACCACCAAATCTTGGTGTTTTAAAATCATTTTTGTAATCTCCAGTGCTACAAATCCAATTTGAAATATTTTCTGCAAATGTTTCTGGGTTTTTATCGTAATTGTGATGTAGTATGAATAAAAGTAATACACTTCTGTAATCTAGTACATCAAACTTAATCCAGTTATTTTTATATTGAAAAAAATCGTTAATTCTTCTAATCTTACTGGCTTCACTATCACTTACTCCTTTATATGTTGTTTGGAAATTTTTAAAAAAACCTATATGTTCTTCATCTAAATTTTCTTGACTTAATAGTTTTACAATTAGATCTGAACCTGAACGCATTTTCCCTGTTAAACCTAATAAAATGAAATTTTTTCTTAGTTTGTAAAAATTATTTAAGCTCATATTTTATTTACTCTTTTTCATTAAAATCTTATAAAATTACATAATTACCAAAACTAATGACTAAGCACTTATATTGAAATAAGTAAGCAAAACGCTTACTTTAAAGTCGTAATTATTTCGTATGAATTTAATATTACTATTTAATTACAAAATCACTTAAAAAACTATATTCGCGCCATGTGGATGTATTTAGGCCTATTGGCCGCACTTTTTTTAGGATTACATAGTTTATGTAAAAAGTATTTGTAGTTTCATTACTATCTGTAGCGCTTAGGTTTTTATACATATACCTTTTATCTACAGTTAATTGATTTTCAACTCTGAACATCATTATTCCAACTAAAATAAATAAATAGCATATATACTTGATCTAATTTTGTTTTACACTAAAATGTAGATTATTATGGAAAATTTAAATAATGTTAAAAATATAATAAATGAAATAATAGATTCTAATATGTCATTTAACAGAAAGATGAAAGTATTAAAGCAATTAGATAAAGTATTTCGTAATCATTATGGAAAAATATATTTATCTAATAAAGAACTGGATGAGAATGATATCTTAATAAGATCAATGTAATTAAAACTTTCAGACATGGGAAAATTAATTCAAAAATTATGGAATAATTATAATGAAATTACTCCAAGTGTAAAAAAGATTAAATCAATTTTAAATCTAAATGATGATTATATGTTTACAGATCATATAGCTTTTAGATCAATAAATACTAATAATTTTGGTATTTGGGACATTTGTAAACCATTTATGGATATTGGTTATAGAATTAAGAATTCATATTATTTTAAAGAAAAAAAGCTTAGTGCCATTCATTTAGAAAATAATTTATTGAAAAATTCTCCAAAAATATTTATAAGCGAACTTTTGTTAGATCAATGTTCTGTATTTGTAAGAAATCAATTATTGAATTCCTTTAACTATATTGATTATAAAAATAAAAATATTCTTACTTCAGGAAGAAATTGGAATGTATACTATGATACTTATAAACAATTAGAAAAAGAATCTGAATATGCAGCTTGGTTATACGTGCACGGTATTAGAGTAAATCATTTTACATTAGATGTAAATAAACTAAAAAAATATACAATTGAATCATTGTGCAACAAGTTACGATGTTTAGGAATTAATTTAAATGAAATTGGAGGGGTAATTAAAGGAGATAAATCGAAAGGATTAAAGCAAGCAAGTACAATTGCAGATACTATATATGTTGAATTTGAAGACTTATACCATAAAGTTAAAATACCTTCTTGTTATGTAGAATTTGCAGAAAGACATTTAATAAAAAATAATTATTTTAATGGTTTTTTAGTAAAATCAGCAAATAAAATATTTGAGTCTACAAACAGAATTACAGTTTAATTACACTTCCTTCGTCATTATGTAAAAATATCCATTTACATATTATAATTTATCAAGTTTCCCGCTACAGTTATGATAATTGTTTTCAAAGTCTAGTAGACTCTTTAAATAGTGAGCAAGCCTTGAATTGATTTATTTTGCTTTAAAATAACTATAATAAAAGGCCGTAACACAGATTAAGTGTTTAGGCCTTTTATTTTTTAAAATTATAAAAAATTATTTCAATGTAAAATGGCATGTAATACCTACAGACAAATCACCGTACAATTTATGTACACCAAATATGGCTCTGGAATGTATGCCCTTTTTTCCTAAAACATGTAAAAATAAATCCGATGCTCCATCTACAACACGAGGTGCATCGTTCCAATTTTCACCAGATTGGTAATAGGCATCCATATGATTTAGCCCCTCTATATTGTCTAAACCAATTTTATCGTTTACTTGGGATAGTACATTTAGTGCTGCCAGTTGCATGGCTTTATATCCATCTTCGGTACTTAAATTGTCTCCAAACCTACCTTTGTAATGTAATTCACCATTAATTATAGGGAACTGGATAGCAATATAGGCTACCTTACCTCTAATATTAACTGGCGTATAAGATCCACCAGCTGTACTTGGTACAGGAAGCTCTAACTGCCATTCATTTAACTTTTTTTCTATATCTATGTTGTCCATTATTAAATTTGAATTAAGCAAAAGTGTAATCTGTAAATCCTACTGCATCTACACCAAAAAAGGTTTCTGGATTTGGTGCTTGTAACTCCACATTATTCTTTAAACGTTCAATAAAATCAGGATTAGAAATATAAGGCCTCCCTACATAAGTCAAGTCAAAACCATCGTTTAAAACGGCATCAGCAGTTGCTATAGTAGATACATTTCCACCAGTAATTACAGTTCCTTCAAAGGTGTTTTTAATTGCTTTTCTTAAGTTTAACTGTCTATCTGTACGCGCATCCGTAACCCCAAAAGAATCTTCTTGAACAACTATATGCATATATACTAATCCAATGTTTTTAAGTTCTTTTGCCAAAGCGATAAAAGTTTCTTCAACTCCATCATAATCACTTAGCATATCGTTATACACTCCAAAAGGCGAAATACGAATTCCTACTTTATTTCCACCAACCTTATCGGCTACTTTTTGGGCTGTTTCTATCACAAAACGATTGCGATTTTCAACCGAGCCACCATATTCATCTGTTCGTTGGTTAGATTTAGGGTTGATAAATTGATCTAACAAATAGCCATTTGCGGCGTGTAACTCTACACCATCAATGTCTGCTTCATTAATCAAACGCTCAGAAGCATACACATACTCAGCTTGCGTTTTTAAAATATTGTCCTTGGTCATTTCCTTTGGCAGCCCGTGGTCTGCCATTCCTGATTCAGAAAAAATTTGTCCAGCTGCTTGTATTGCCGAAGGTGCTATAATTGTTGCGCCTTCTGGCATATTTATTTTTGCTGAAACACGACCAGTATGCATGATTTGCACAAATATTTTTCCGCCTTTTGAATGTACTGCTTCCGCAACACCCTTCCAACCTTGAATTTGTTCATCAGAATAAGCCCCAGGTATACGCGGATATCCTAATCCGTTTGCCGATGGCGAAGTTCCTTCGGTTATAATTAAACCTGCTGAAGCACGTTGTCCATAATATTCTGCAATTAACTTAGTAGGAATATAATTGGTTGCTCGTGTACGCGTCATTGGCGCCATAACAATTTTGTTTTTTAATAGTATGTCGCCTAATTGGAATGCTGTTAATGATTTCATATGTTTTGTTTTTAGTTATTTATTAATTTAATAAGTGAAGCCAAATACCCCTTTTTAATGCTGTAATGATTGTTTTTCTTCTTGATTTTGACTCCCTCTAAAGGAATTTCTTTTCATGTTTTTATAATTCATTGTTAATTATTAGACCAGTCGGTTTAGTTTTTATTCAAATTTTTTTAGAGTAATATGTCAAGACTTTCTATAAAATCATCTAAAGGCTGTCTGCTTTTACTAGATTTCATTCTAGAAATTGCACCTTCCCAACCATTTAAAATAACAGATGACATCATGCGTGTATCTAATGTTTTTGAAATTTGGTTATTTGCTTTAGCTTCATTCAAACAGTATTCAATGGTTTTTTGCCATTTTTCTAATTGCCCATCTACAAATGCTTTAAATTTTTCACTCACCCCACCTTCAGAACAGCTATCGCCTAATAAACATCCTTTTACAAATTGTTTTTGCTCAAACTCATTAGCTCTATCATTATAAAATGCTTTGATGCGTTCTTTTGGTAATAATTCTTTTTGTAGCAATAAAACTGATTCAAAATTGACTAAACCATAGTTTGAATAGCGTTCTAAAACTTGAATAGCAAATTCCTCTTTACTTTTAAAATGATGATAGAATGATCCTTTAGGAATTTCGGCTGTATTTAAAATTTCAGCCAAGCCTACATTACTGTATCCCTTTTGTGAAAAAAGTTCTAATCCTACCGTTAATGCTTTTTCTTTTGTCATTTTAATGCCTACTGTATTAGACCAGTCGGTACAAAAGTAATTATATTTTCACAATTTATTACAACTTTAAGTAAAATTTGATAAAACTTTAACATTTATATAAAGTAACGTTACATAATGTGAAACATTTTAGTTTAAATGTATTATAGTTGGTTTCATTGCTCCGTTTAACCATTTTAATGCTATAATAAGTCATTATGTAAATATCCCACAGTATTTGTAGTTTTAGTATAATCTATAGCTTTAGAAAGCTTAAAATTAATTTTAAGTGACTTTGTTATTTTATGATTTCATGAACTTCTTTTTCAGTAACAATTGTGTATTCTACACCTATTCCATTCGGTAAATGACAAGACACACAAAAATCTGAATAGACATGGTTTCCCCTTTTAATACTCTCTTGTAATTCCTTAATTTGAATAGGTTTAAGAGGTATGTAATTTATTTTTTCTGTTTTATTGGTGACTATTATAAAAGATACTACCACAAATGGAACTATATAACTAAGTACTTTCATGTATTTAGTTATTTGGGACAATTTTTACAATACCAACACCTTCTAGAGCAGCATAAATATAACCGTCAGGACCTTGTCTTACATGTCTAACACGTCCCATTCCTTCTAATAACTTTTCGCGTTTTATAACTTTATCTTTCTTTAATACTAGTCGTTCTATGTATTGAAATTTTAATGACCCAACTAAAAGATTGCCTTTCCAATTTGGATATATGTCAGAAGTAATAAAAGTCATACCACTAGGTGCAATTGATGGCACCCAATAAAATAGTGGTTGTTCCATTCCTGGAATAGCAGTATCTTCAGTAAAGGTTGTTCCATTATAATTAATACCGTAACTGATTATTGGCCAACCAAAGTTTTTACCTTTTTGCACAATATTAATCTCATCACCACCCCTTGGACCATGCTCATGTACCCATATTTTTCCAGTTTCCGGGTGTTTAACCATACCTTGTGGATTTCTATGACCATAGCTAAAAATAGCTGTTTTAGCATTTGGAATATCTACAAAAGGATTATCTTCGGGGATGCTACCATCTGCATTTAGTCGGTATATTTTCCCGCAATCACGAGTTACATCTTGTGGATTAACATCTCGATTTCCGCGTTCTCCAATAGAGAAATACAAAAAACCATCGTTATCAAACTCAATACGAGAACCAAAATGATATGGAAGTTTAGAGTTGGGAGCAGCTTTATATAAATGTTCAATATTTGTTAGTTTATTGCCTTTCAGCTTAGCTCTTATTAAAGCGGTATTTCCGCCATCCCCTTCCCCATCAGTAGATGCATATGTAATGTATAACCAACCATTTTTACTGTAATCAGGATGTAATTCTATGTCTAATAAGCCTCCTTGTCCGCGTAAATACACTTCCGGAAGACCTTCTATTATAGTTTTTTTACCCTCTTTAAAATATATTAACTCACCAGTTTTTTCTGTAATTAATAGCGCTCCATTTTGAAGAAAAACAAATCCCCATGGAATGTCTAAATCAGGAACAACAATTTCAGTCTTGTAGTTTATGTGAGTAGGAGCTTCTGCTTCTACAGTCGATTTGTTTTTTTGAGCGCAAGCTAAAAGTGAAAAGAAGATGATTATGAATAGAAGCTTGCATTGTTTCATGGTATTCGATTTAATAAATATAAAGTTATGTATATTTATTTAGAATGTATTGTTAATATTTAACCCTATATGTTAAAATTGTATCTATTGGAATTAAAATGTGCTAATATATAAAACAGTAAGTGAGGTGTTTTTACATTAATGGGGTTAATTCCCTTTTATACGATTCCATAAGGTTTTCATCATAAAGGTAGCATCACGTCCTGTTTTTGAAACTTCTGTAGCCTCTACTTTATTATTAACCATTTCTAGACGATAAGAAAATGTAAAAAATGACTTCCCATCTTTTCTGGGAACTTGTCCAAACCGTAAGTCATTAAAATACCAATCTCCATCTCTTTGTTCAATAATATACCAACCTTCACTGATGCTTATCAAACGTTTTACATTTGGAAATCCTATGAGTTCTCTTGATGTATTTCGTTGCTTTGGATATGACTTAAAACGTATAGGCTGTGAATCAAAAAAAGAATAGTTAGCAATTAAGTATTGATCCGGTGTATCAATATTGGCATTCCATAATATTGTATTTAATGGTGATGGACGTGTACTAATTTGAGTGTAGACTATATCTTGATCTTGTAAAGCCAGTTCAAACCTTTGTGTTACTACATACTTGATAATCAATGTTGCCGATAAATACATTGTAGAAATTAAGAGCCCTACAGTATTTAAACGACGTCTCATTTTAGATTGTCGTTTATAAAATAACACCATGACAGTAAGTACCAAAAACGGCAATGTATACAGAGGATCAATCACAAAAATTGAATTAAATGCTAAACGTATTTTAAATGGCCAAAATAACTGGGTTCCCCATGAAGTAAATACATCTAATATTGGATGTGTAAACAATCCTAAAAAAAACAATTTCGCCCAAGGTTTCCAACCGAGATTAGATTTGCGTTCTAATTTATTTACTAACCAACCTAAAACAGGAGCTAATAAGACACTAAAAAGCAAAGAGTGACTAAAACCACGATGCCACTCAACAGCTGTAATGGTATCCGTTAAAGAGCCAAACCAAACATCTAAATCTGGTATAGTACCTGCTACAGCACCATAGAGTAATGCTTTATTACCAATTTTTTTTCCTAAGGTAGCTTCTCCAATTGCTGCTCCTAAAACAATTTGCGTTAATGAATCCAAATGAAATTATTGAGATACGAAAATAAGTATTTTAAATGGTCATATTACTAAGTAATCTTTATGTAACAAAATAAAAACCTAAATTATGTATTTATAACCTTCTAGTGTTTAAGATTTACCAACTACATTATTTTGATGATACTCACATGTTAAATATCCATAAACTTATTAGAAATCAATGTTATTTGATACTTAGATGATTACAAATCTCTTCTAATATTAACCATTTCCTAGTTTGTGAATAATTACTAATGGTTATTGCACCGCTGACTTTAATGCGGTAATTTACTTTTTAATAACCCGTAAAACCAAGTACCTAACAACGCCCCTATTATAACAATTATTATAGGAAAAAAACCTGCACCTAACAGTGTAAATAGTGGGCCAGGACAAGCACCAGCTAATGCCCAGCCTAAGCCAAAAATAATACCTCCCAATAAGTAGCGTATTATGCTTTTGTTTTTGTTAGTAAATATTATTTCCTCTCCGTTAAAGGTTTTTATTTTATATCGTTTTATAAGCTGAATAAAAATAATTCCTAACACTAAAGCTGAACCAATAATTCCGTACATATGGAATGACTTAAATTGAAACATTTCGTAGATTCTAAACCAAGAAGCGGCTTCTGATTTAAGCATTACAATACCAAAGAAAATTCCTATTACTATATATGCTACACTTTTCATAACTTAAAAAATTAAAGGGAATATTAAATGAACCATTACTAAACCACCAATAAAAAAACCAATTATAGCAATTAGTGATGGTAATTGTAAATTACTTAAACCTGATATTGCATGTCCAGAGGTACAACCTCCAGCATATCTAGCCCCAAAACCGACTAACATTCCTCCTATTAATAGAATAAAAATTCCTTTAGTAGAACCAAAAATATCTCCACTAAACAATTCAATAGGCAAATAGTTTTTTCCAGCACTTTCAAACCCCATTGTTTTTAGATTACTTATAGCCTCGGTATTAATTTCTGGAGCATTACCTCCTGACAAGTAATTAAACGCAATAAATCCGCCTATAACAGCTCCAAGCATTACTAATAAGTTCCATTGTTGTCCTTTCCAATCAAAACAGAAGAAATCACAGGTTTTACCTGCTCCTAAGGCAGTACAAATTGTCCTTAAATTAGAAGACATTCCAAAATTCTTTCCAACTAAAAGGAGAAGTAACATAATTATAGCTATTAATGGTCCAGCTATATACCATGGTATTGGTTGATTTATTAAATCCATTTTTGATCTTTTATATTACAAACATAATACCTTTTTATAGCTAACTAGGTAAGTTTTGTGATATATGGTATTAAATATTTGATAATAAAGATAACAATTTTATTATGCTTTTTAATATTAATTTTATGAATAAAATCCCCTAAGTTTATTTGGTATAACTAACGTTATTTTTATCTAATTTAAAAAATACATTAGCGAAAAAACATATTATTTAACGAACTGATACAAAGTAGCTTATTACATATGTAACACTTTGTAATAATGCATATTACAAGGTTTAATGTAAACTTTCTGTTTAGCTTAATTCATACTGAGTATCTAATCAAATTTATGCATTATATTTACTTTAATCTATTTATAAATCATTCACCTGTTCATAAACTAACGTCATGTTTTTAACATACTATTTCATTTTGTGTTCTTTGTTTTTCGTAGCTTTGCATTATAAATGAAACAGTTATTCCATAAAACAGCATCTTTTTTAATGGCTTTTGTAGTGTTGTTCTCTACAATGTCATTCACTGTTGATATGCATTATTGTGGAGATACTTTAGTAGATAGTGCTTTATTTAAAAAAGCAAAAAGTTGCGGAATGGAAATGCAGAATCCTTCAACAGAAGGTTGTGCTATTACCAAAAAAGATTGTTGTAATGATCAACAAGTAAAAATTGATGGGCAAGACGACTTAAAAAGTTCTTTTGATCAATTAACACTTGAGCAACAAGTTTTTGTTACCTCATTTGCATATTCTTATCTAAATCTTTTTAACGGGTTTAATGAAGACAACACTTCATTTTCAGAATCCCCACCTCCTCTCCTAGTCAAGCAAATATTTAAGCTTGATGAATGTTATTTAATTTGATTTTTAAACAATAGACTCTCTTATCCAATGATGTATATCATTAGGATAAATTCTTGTATTCGATGTTTTCTGAACATCAATGTCTAACTGTTTAAAATTAAAAAAGCATGCTAAATAAAAGCATAAAATATCTAATAGAAAACAAATTTGTTGCCGTGTTATTGCTTATCCTTTTTGTTGGATGGGGAACTATAAACGCGCCTTTTAATTGGAATACTGGTTTCCTGCCTAGTAACCCAGTTGCAGTTGATGCTATTCCTGATATTGGAGAAAACCAACAAATCGTTTTTACAAAATGGGATGGTCGTTCTCCACAAGATATCGAA
>Ga0209396_1003786_pt1 | contig 15036 bp, 12 predicted proteins | sample GOMGulsemesocosm_6_FD_184638 | JGI IMG/M metagenome (GOLD analysis project Ga0209396, IMG submission 184638) | Methane-oxidizing microbial communities from mesocosms in the Gulf of Mexico - GOM8C Gulf of Mexico (SPAdes) (version 2) | ecosystem: Environmental > Aquatic > Marine > Cold seeps...
TACCTGCAGTACCTGGTGCTCCGCCACCATTAACAATCTCATCGTTTAACTCACTACCCGCATCATAACCGTCTAATTTAATCGTGTAAGTGCCCGATTTTTTAGGAATCATCCAGCTATCTAAGCCTACAAAGCCATCATTAGTGGGTAATAACATCGCTACCAGAGAAAGGTATTTATAATCCATTGAGTCGATCATAAATGTATGTGACATACCCGGTAATGTTAAGCCACCTTCAGGGTTCTGTTGTGTTGCCATTCCTTTACCTGACATATTTACCATATCTAGTAATTTGCTTACGTTGCCACCTTCCGCCATTGTTACTAATGCATCAGAAGCTTTTTCACCAATCTGATAAAAATCGCCTCCCATGTTATGAGCAGATACCGCAAGTGGTGTAAAAGCAGTACCAGCTGTTGCGTTATTGATAGTAATTTCAAGTTGCGCTGCAGTTACTTGAGATGAAAGTGCTGCTAGTACAGCAAGTGATAATAGTTTTTTCATTAAGATAATCCTTTAGTTAATGGTCTTCTGTTTGCCGGATTCTTAATGTAAACAACATTTATCACCTAAGTATCACAATCATTTAGCAATTTAATAACAAACAAGATTTATTTAAAAACAACAAAACGCTCAATTAGTAGCAATAATAATGTTAAATAGATCACACCTTTACTACCATCCCAATAAGTTGCACTTAATTATGAATCAATAACAGGTGATTACAGGTCATACTTAAATAGCGCTAGCAAAGCGTTACACCATTTAGCAATGAAGCTGATAATAATAACAATGGACAAGTGGGTCATAAGCTCACTGAATGGAATAAAAAATGATAAATAAAGTGTTATTAGTAGAAGACGATGAAGATATAGCAGCTTTGATCCAGATACATTTACAGGAACAAGCAATCGAAGTCACACATGCTTCAACGGGAGAGCAAGCAAAGCAATGCTTTTCTTTGCTTAAGCCAGATTTAGTTTTATTAGACTTAATGTTACCCGACGCCTCAGGTCTTGATTTATGCCAACAGTTTAAACAACAGAACCCTCTGCAAGCAGTATTAATGTTAACCGCGCGTAATAGTGAAGTGGATAGAGTAGTCGGCTTAGAGTTAGGCGCCGATGATTACATGGGTAAACCCTTTAGCGGTAGGGAATTACAAGCTCGTGTGCGTGCTTTATTACGCAGAGTAAACCTGATTAATAATAGCCACAGCGTGAAAGTCATACCTGAAAAGCTGTCATCTGGCATAACGCTAAAAGCATTACAGCTCAATAAAGATAAACGTTCTGCATTTTACCAACAGAATGAGCTTGATTTAACGGCCACTGAGTTCGATCTTTTGTACTTCTTTTTAAAGCAGCCTGAGCATGTTTTTAGTCGCGCACAACTGTTAGAGAAAGTGTGGGGCTATCAGCATCAATGTTATGAACATACCGTTAATTCACATGTAAATCGCCTGCGCCAAAAGATTGAGATTAACCCTGCAAAACCTGCCATCATCGAAACTGTTTGGGGTGTCGGTTATAAGTTAAACCCAAAGGGAGTTGCCTGTGCAGAATAGTTTATTTAAACGCTTAGTGATGGCGTTATTGTTAATTTTTAGTGTCTTGTTATATCTGTTTTTTGTTTGGTCAAATCACCTTGCTGCAAATATTAAACTAGAGTCTGAACAGAAGTTACACCTTAATTTGGCCACTCACTTAGCCGCCGATAACCCGATGTTACAAGATCAACAATTTGCTTATGAAAACCTCTCTGGTTTATTCCACACACTGATGATGCTAGGCCCCAATTTTGAGTTTTATTTTGTTGATCCAAAAGGAAAGATTCTTACTTACTCAGCAAAACCAGGTGTGGTGAAACGTGAGGCCGTTAACATGGCCCCTATTTTGACGATTATTAACAATCCACAACAACTACCAGTCTTAGGTGATAACCCACGAGACCCTCTTGGAAAAGCTATTTTTTCAGTAGCACCGGTCGAAAAAGAGGGCGTATTACAAGGTTATCTATATGTGGTGATCGGGAGTCAAATAGCAGGACAGCTCACCGCAAGTATTAAAGATAACCAGCAGTTATGGTTGCACTTTATGTTAATAGTGGTGATTTTATGTTTTCTAGCCGCTACTATGTTGCTCATCTCCTACTGGGTTACACGACCAGTGCAGGCACTCGCAAAAGCGGTACAAAGCGTTGAATGTGAAGGTTGGGATAGTCAGGCATTGGTCGCTTGGAATAATAAAAGTAAAAACGAGGTACTACAGTTAGGTAATAGCTTTGCACAGTTAGTGGAAACACTGAAATCACAGATGGAACAATTAACAGCGTTTGAAAATCAACGCTCAGAGATCCTTGCTGGTTTATCCCATGATCTACGTACACCACTCGCCTCACTACAAGGTTATATTGAGGTCTTAATTAATAAAGGTAATACACTGTCTGCAGAGCAGCAAAGAAACTATCTTAATACCCTGTCACGCAATAGCATGCAACTCACCCATTTAACCGATCAGTTATTTGAATTGGCCTATTTAGAAGGTGGCGAAGTGGCTGTGAATATTGAATCTATTTTGGTGGCTGAGCTGATGTTTGATGTTAAAGGAAAACTACAACTAACAGCTGAACAATGCCAAGTGAGTTTGATGGTGGATAGTTATGATGATAGCTTGATGGTTGATAGTGATATTAGCAAACTTGAACGTGTATTAACCAATCTAGTTGATAATGCAATTAGACATACACCTGCAGGTGGTATTGTTACCATCATCAGTGTGCTTGAAAATGGGAAAGTGCGGTTAGCGGTGCACGATACTGGTGTAGGCATTTGTGAAAGTGAATTACCTTACCTATTTGAGGCCCGTTATAAAGGAGAAAGCACCGAACACAATCCTAACCGCAATAAGATCCGCGCAGGATTAGGCTTGGCAATTTGTAAGAAGCTATTGCAATTATTAGATTCTGAAATAGGTGTAAAAAGCAAACCACAACAGGGTGCCAATTTCAGTTTTCTATTACCACTGAGCCATGTATAGCATTAATTAACTATCAGTATTCGGCCTCGATATACAAACAGGCCGAATCTGCTCCTCTGCACATGGTTCAATTTTTTTAGGTGGATTTATGCGAATCACGGCGATTAACACGAGTAGTTTGAGTTAATAGAGGATCATTTAATGCAAAACGAAGAAACAATTAAACCGGTTAGTAATGTTGGCCGTGCAAATTATAGAAATGTAGCGCTTACAATATCTGCTAACCAGGCTATTTTTAGTGCAACTTGGCAAGCAAAAGCCGGCATTATTCTATTTTCTATTGGAGTATTAAGCTTTTTTGTATTTTGGGCTTTTTTGTTCTTTATAGAAGAGCTCCCACTCACCTTAACCACTATAACCACTTATTTACTGTTTTTATCTGCCGTTCTAGCCATTCTTATATGGAGCTATCGACGTATTGATAGGAGATGTCGCTTTGATTTACACAAAGGTATCTTTTATGTTGGTAATAACCCCAATAAAAGTCCGCTAGCTATTAAAAACATTCAAAAGTTGCACATTATTCGCAGAAAAATTTATAGCAATAACAGTAATTATTATGCCCACCAGCTACTTATGGAACTTAATAATAAACAGCGAATTGGGCTTATTGACCACAGTGAAAAAGAGATAATCAAAACAGAAGCGCAACAACTTGCCGAATTTTTACAGGTTGAATGCGAATATCACAGCATTTAATCCGTACTCAAACGATAAGGAAAGATTATGTATATATTGGATATGTGGGCATTAGCATTAACGGGTGATGATCAAGCAACCTTCTTCTTTATCGCACTTTACCCCTTTGTAGTTTGTATGATTTCGGTTATTTTTCAAATAAGAGTGAACAAGTGGCCAGCAACTACCGCAACTCTGATGCATGTTGGGCTTCAACAAGTCAGTCATGATAATAGCGCTAGCGATCGGGAGTTCCGTGCTGATGCGCTTTACTGCTATCAGGTAGACGGTAAACAATACCACGGTAGTAAGGTATCCAGTTGGGAGATGACAGGCAGCGGTATAATGAAAAATGCAGGTTTATTACAGTTAAAAAGTATTCACTACCTCAGTGAAAATCAAGTCACAGCCTATTACAAACCTACTAACCCTAAAAAATCACTATTGATTAAACCCGGGATTAAAAGTCAGTTATTCACCGCTTTCTTAGGGTGTTTTATGGCAGTACTTTATATCAGTAGATATTACTTTTAATCAAAGTATATTGCTAAAGTGTGTTTAAGAAAACACTCATGTGGCATTGCGTAGCCAACACAATACCACAAATAAAATAGCCCATTTTTAATATCACTTAAATGAGCTAATAGTAGATACAACGCCTATCTAGTCATATTCGTTGCACCTTATCCCCCCCTCCTCTTTGCTCGCCTATCCCTATGGATTGAAAGAGGTTTATTGAGATATTCTAATTAATTGAGGCTCAAATTCAGACACAAAACTCAGAGATGCTTGCAAAGCTTGCTCTCGTGATGAATAGTTATTATCACCCGAAATCAATTCTAAAACATGGCATTTTTGTAATTGTTGTGTTGTTTGTTTATGCGGGCAAACCAGCAAAACTTCACAATGTGCATCTAAAGCATCTTTTACCGCATTCTCTAAAGCCAGCCCAACGGTTACATCAATCATTGGTACATCGGTGAGATCTAAAATCATCACCTGATAGTCACCAATACTTGAATGCTGACGTGATATTGCTTTGGAAACACTGAATATCATTGGCCCAGACAGGTAGAAAAACAGCACTTGACCATTGGCTTTCTCTAAAATAAAGCGCTCGTTTTCAGTAAGTGGCACATCATTTTCATCACCATCACTGATCGCTTTAACTTTTCTAGCTTGAACACGGCTAAGTTGTTCAATAATGATGATATTTGAGATAAATACGCCCAAACCAACTGCCGCGATTAAATCTACAAATACAGTCAGGAACATCACCCCATACATCACCGCCATACCCTGTAGGCTAACTTTATGTGCGCGTTGAATGAAACTCCAGTCAAGAATATTAATACCTACATAAACCGCAATACCCGCTAATACCGCCATTGGGATAGGCTCAGTCAATCCACCTGCCACCAGTACAACTAATGCCAACACCAGTGCTCTGACCATGCCAGAGATAGGTGAACGAGCACCAACTTGAATATTCGTCACCGTGCCCATGGTTGCACCTGCACCAGGTAGCGCACCAAACAAACCAGAGATCATATTCGCTAAACCTTGGCCACGTAACTCTTTATCAGAATCATGCTCTTTACGTGTTAACGAGTCACCAATAACCGCTGTTAATAACGTATCAATACAGCCTAATGTGCCTAGTACTAAGGCATCAACCACCATAGTAGTGAACATATCTGCATTAAAGTGAGGAATCACTAACGAAGGTAACCCCGCAGGTATTTCTCCAATACGGCGAATACTTTCGCTATCAAAGATAAGGACAGAAAGAAGTGTAACCGCCACTAATGCAACTAATTGAGCGGGAACGAATTTTCGATATTGTTTAGGAAAGAAAAACAGCACACCTAAGGTCAGTAAACCTAAAAAGAGCTCACTAAAGTTTATGTTAAGCAGTGTCTCAGGTAGCGCAGATAATGTACCAATAACCCCACCGGTTGGCGCAGAATGCCCAAGCAATGGAGACAGTTGCAATATTATTAAGATGACACCAATGCCTGACATAAAACCAGATATAACACTATAGGGCATTAAGGTAACGTATTTACCAAGTTTGAGTGTACCTAATAATATTTGAAAGGCGCCAGCCATCATCACCACAGTGAATGACATTGCCATGCCAGTTTCAGGGTATTTAGCCATCATGCTGGTTAAAACGGCTGTCATGATAACCGTCATCGGGCCAGTTGGTTCAGAGATTAGCGTATTAGAGCCACCAAATAGTGCGGCAAAAAAGCCAACCATGATAGCGCCCCAAAGGCCCGCTTCCGCACCTGCGCCAGAAGCAACACCAAAAGCAAGTGCTAAAGGTAGGGAGATGATTGCCGTGGTTACACCACCAAACAGATCACCTTTTATATTTATATTGTCAAAACGATTTCCAAACAAGAATTAAACCTCCGTCACTTTCGCCAAAAACTCCATAGAGTATGGCGAGAAAAGAAAATTAAAAGGCGATACTTTAGCAAATCCTTACTCAAATAAGTATAGAAAGAATAATCACTGTTTCCTAAATTATATGTTTTAGGAGTGATTTTATATTATGCTTGTTCTAACCACCCCTGCTTCACCGCAATATCGACTTGCTCACACACATAAGACCAAAGTTTCGGTGCTAAGCCTTCAAGATATTGGTTACGACTCAACACCTGTGATTTTTTTACACTGTGCCTTGCCCAGCTTCCGCCCTCATTTCTCATATTTTGTAATAACGGCAAAATACGATCCATCGCTTTAGCAAAACGAGCATCAGTGCTTTTTGCATCTTCAAACTCTATCCATAACGCTTTAAAGTGCAAAAATTGCTTTTCTGGTAATAAACCAAACAGTCTATTTGCAGCCTCTAGCTCAACGCTCTCTTGCCCAGCCAGTATTGCAGGATCTGCAAACGCAAAGGTATCTCCTGCATCAATTTCAACAATATCGTGAATAAGCAACATGCTCATAACGCGTGAAACATTAACCTCTTCAACGGCGTACTCATGCAGGATGTGTGCAGTTAATGCTATTTGCCAGCTATGCTCTGCACTGTTCTCAAATCTATTTTTATCGGCTTTGATTAACGCTTGTCGGTAAATGCCTTTGAGCTTGTCGAGTTCAATAATAAAATCGAATTGTTTATTAAGATCTTTCATTAGTTTTTACCTTATTTCTGAACAAGTACCATTGAGCTAAAATATATCATCGCAGAGCCAGATAAGCGCTGTACCCATTTGCCTATTTTGGTGTTTTTTACCGATGACTTTACTTGCTCGATTAAAAAAGTCACACCAGTAAACCACAGGAAGATGAAACTTGCATGAATGGCAACCAAAGAAAATGCAGCCATGTATGAAAAATTGTCCGGCGATATAAATTGTGGAAACGCCGCCAAATAAAAAATAGACACTTTAGGGTTGAGGATTTGGGTCATAAAACCCTCGCTAAAATAAGCAAATGATTTGCGTTTAGTTGCTAGCGGTTGTATTTCAGTATCACTTTTTATCGTTTTGTATGAGCTAATGATCGCTTTTACACCAATATAAAAAAGATAAGCGGCGCCAAGTATTTTGATAATAAAAAATAGCTCCGCCGATTGCATGACTAAAGCAGAGAGACCAAAAATAGAAAGAGCACCGTGGAAAAACGTCGCACTGGTTAACCCTAAAATATTAAGCATTGAAGGGGCTCTACCCAAAGATGAAGCGGTTTTTAGAATTAACACACCATTTGGGCCGGGAGATACCACCAACAATAACGCAATTAAGCTAAAGGTTAATATTTCGTTGAACATACATAGCACCTTATTGATTATTTGAACAACATAATGAAGCATCAAGAGGCGAATAACAATTAGCGAATACATAACAAAAAATGACTAATAGCGAAGTAAATAACAGCAGGCATTGTTATTTTCATGAATAACAATACCTTAGGATGAACTAGTATTTAGAAGGTGGCACGGCTTTACCACAATTTGAATCTTCACAGACATTTAATGTTTCATGTTGCTTTTTATCCTCTAACAATACTTGTTTGAGATCGTCTAAATGTTGACGAACCGCAGCTCCATAATGTTGATCGTTACCCCAAACATGTGATAACTCTTGCAAAGACCTTTCATCATATTCACTGAACAGATCTCCCGCACGTTTAGCCACCTTAGAAGACTCACCTAACAAGGTTAATGCATCTACTCCTAAATGAACTGCGGAATCAAAGCTTTCACGTCTAAAGGTAGTCACGCCAGCATTGATAATTTTGTATGCGTGGGTTCTATCAATCGCACGTACCACTATTTTTATATTGGGAAAGTACTTCTGTGCAACTTCAATGATCTCAAGTGTTTTATCAGGTTCATCTACCGCAATCACCAACAACTTCGCTTGCTCAGCCCCTGCGGCTTTTAATAGGTCAGGCCTTGCCGCATCACCATAAAAAACCTTAATACCAAAACGCCCTATCAAATCTATTTGCGACGGACTGTGGTCTAAAATCGACAAATGATATCCTTGTGCGGTAAGTAAACGCCCTATTATCTGTCCAAAACGTCCATAACCTACAATAATGACATGTTTAGTTGACTCTACCTCTGCCAAGTCATCATACTCAGCCTGTTGCTTTTTACCTTTTAACATCACAAACTCATAAGCCATCAATAAAACTGGCGCACAAAGCATTGATATAGCAACGACTAACGTGGTTATTTTTGCCTGTTCAGGGTTTAATATATGCAAACTTCCCGTTAAGGAGATCAATACAAAAGCAAACTCCCCCCCCTGTGCAAGTGCTAAGGTAAAGAGAATCTTTTGTTTTGACTTTAATTTGAAAATAAGCGCGATCAAAAACAGAACAAACGCCTTCACAACAATTAAACCAATCACCAAAGTCATTATTAATAATAATTGCTCAGATAACAGCAAGAAATCAATCGACGCGCCTACGGCAATAAAAAACAATCCTAATAGCAGTCCTTTAAAGGGCTCAATATCGGTCTCTAATTCATGCCTAAATTCACTTTCAGCTAATACAACACCCGCTAAAAAGGTGCCTAGTGCAGGAGACAAACCAATCTTTTGCATTATTAATGCAATAGAGATAACTAAAAATAACGCAAAAACCGTAAATATTTCACGTAACCTTGTTTCAGCTATATAGCGAAAAAGTGGTGCAGAGATATATTTACCAGCCAAAATAATCGCACTAATAACCAGCAAAGAGATCAGCACCTGCCCCCATGCAGGATAATGCTCGATAAGGTTGCCATGCACTTCTGCACTCACAGTGATATCAGTGAATGCAAGTAACGGTAGCAGAGCAAGAATTGGGATCACCGCAATATCTTGAAAGAGTAAAACAGAAAATGCATTTTGCCCCGCCTGCTGTCTTATCCAGCCTTTTTCAGTCAAGGTTTGTAATACGATCGCAGTAGAAGACAATGCTAACATCAGGCCTAATGCCAATGCCGTTTGCCAAACCATATCAAATAGTAGATAACAGGCGCCAAAAATTAATGCCGTGCTTAAACCCACCTGCAATCCGCCTTGTAACACAATGGAGTGGCGTAACTTCCAAAGACGACTTGGTTGTAATTCCAGACCAACCAGAAATAACATCATCACCACGCCAAATTCAGCAAAGTGCATCACTTCAGATTGGTCGCCCACTAGCCCTAATAAAAAGGGGCCAATCAACATTCCCGCTAACAGATAGCCTAATACAGAGCCTAGCCCTAAGCGCTTGGCAACCGGGACAGCAACAATTGCAGCCGCAAGATAAATAACAGCAATTTCTAACATCTATATTCCTTATAAACCAAATAATTCAGAACAATACGGACAGGGTGATCAGATTAAGTAAACTCAATACATATGTTTTTCATAACCAACAATCAAACATTTTATAAACACGTATGACTAAAGTATATGCTTAGCTAACAAACAAGTAGTAAATTATACAATGCCACTTTTTTAGACCTAACAACAACTAATAGCTTGTTTCTTTAATATGCTACTCACAGAGCTGAACTTCCACTCGCACGCTATTAATCAATGCACAAATTCGTGCTTCCTATCTACTTCAACAAATAACAGGCTAAAAAAAAACAGCTAGAGCAGGTTTATTTAATATGATGCCCAGAGCTAAAGCCCAACTCGCATGCCATTAATGGATGTACAAATTTGTGCAGCCTACCTATTTCAATAAATCACAGGCGAAAAAAAAACCAGCTAAAAGCTGGTTTCTTTAATATGGTGCCCGGAGCGAAACTTGAACTCGCATGCCATTAATGGATGTACAAATTTGTGCAACCTACCTATTTCAATAAATCACAGGCGAAAAAAAACCAGCTAAAAGCTGGTTTCTTTAATATGGTGCCCAACGCAATACTTAAACTCACATGCCATTAATGGTGCACAGGTTTATGAATTTTTACTTAGTTTATTATAGGCGAAAAAAAAACAGCTATAAGCTGGTTTCTTTAATATGGTGCCCGGAGCGAGACTTGAACTCGCATGCCATTAATGGATGCACAAATTTGTGCTGCCTACCTATTTCAATAAATCACAGGCGAAAAAAAACCAGCTATAAGCTGGTTTCTTTAATATGGTGCCCGGAGCGAGACTTGAACTCGCACGCACAGAATGCACAAGATTTTAAATCTTGGGTGTCTACCGATTCCACCATCCGGGCAAAACTTTAAAATTTGGAGGCGGAACCCGGAGTCGAACCGAGATAGATGGATTTGCAATCCACTGCATGGCCACTCTGCCATTCCGCCAAATAACATTGTTTCTTATATAGTTAAAATGGAGCGGCACAAGAGATTCGAACTCTTGACCCCAACCTTGGCAAGGTTGTGCTCTACCACTGAGCTAGTGCCGCATATCACTTTTAACTTTTCAGTATCACAAACGGTGATACTGCTTTTGAAAAGCCTTATATTTTATAGGCTTTCTAAAATGGTGCCCGGAGCGAGACTTGAACTCGCACGCACAGAATGCACAAGATTTTAAATCTTGGGTGTCTACCGATTCCACCATCCGGGCAAAACTTTAAATTTGGAGGCGGAACCCGGAGTCGAACCGAGATAGATGGATTTGCAATCCACTGCATGGCCACTCTGCCATTCCGCCAAAAATTTTCTAAAATGGAGCGGCACAAGAGATTCGAACTCTTGACCCCAACCTTGGCAAGGTTGTGCTCTACCACTGAGCTAGTGCCGCATATCATTTTATTGCAAGAGTATAACTCTTGCCTCCAGCTATTCTTGATAAGGTTAACCTAACCAAACGGCGCTAGCACCGTAACTTTCCATCTTAGATATTCAGTAAACTGTTTCTCTTCGATGGGGCGCATTCTAGAGATTTTCTGAATTGAGTCAACACCCTTTGATACTTTTTTTGTTAATTCTTAACTGTTCGCTGTTTTTTCACACTAAACGTCTATTTGTTCGACTTTTGCTTACTTAGTTGTGGTTAATGCAGGCCACGCAGCTTTCAGATAAACAATCATCGACCATAGCGTTAGTACGGTTGCAAGAAACATAAAGCCAAAACCAAACCATTCCATTGTGGTTGATTGTTGCCAAATAAGTAAAAACAGCGCCATCATCTGTGAAAATGTTTTTATCTTGCCTATATGAGAAACAGCAACGCTTGCACGTTGTCCAATCTCCGCCATCCACTCACGTAATGCTGATATGACAATCTCACGACAGATCATAACCATTGCCGGAATAGTTATCCAAATAACCGCGTAATGTTCAACAATCATGACTAATGATACCGCCACCATTATTTTATCGGCAACGGGATCTAAAAAGGCACCAAAAGGTGTAGATTGATTCAATTTTCGCGCAAGATAACCATCTAATATGTCAGTAATACCTGCTAGCCAGAAAATAAATGCTGCCATTGGCGCAGCCCAGGTTACTGGTAGATAAAACACAATTACAAAAATTGGAATTAAAAAAATACGGAAGCTGGTTAAAATATTGGGAATGTTAATCATTAAAAAATCCTTTCTGTCGAGGCGCTATTTTTGCATTTTATTGTTTATGAATGCAAACAGTTAACACTTCTAATTGTTACAAATGCAATGCTTCATGGATATTTTCTGCCAATGTGAGACTTATACCATTAATTTTTGCTAATTCATCAACGCTAGCAGCTTTAACCCCTTGCAAGCCACCAAAGTGATTTAATAACAGTTGGCGACGTTTAGTGCCCACACCATCAATACCTTCTAATGTACTGGTTCTACGTTTTTTATCTCGTTGGCCACGGTGGCCCGTTATTGCAAAGCGATGTGATTCATCACGAATTTGTTGAATCAGATGTAATGCAGGGGAATCACTTTTAATATCTAGGATTTCATGGCTATCCGCCAAAATCAGAGTTTCAAGCCCAGCCTTTCTGCCCTCGCCTTTTGCAATACCAATGAGTAGAGGGTATTTTTCTGTAAAATTTTCAGCCAATGAACTAATAATGGTTTCAGCTTGGTTAAGTTGCCCTAACCCACCATCAATAAAAATAATATCGGGAATATTTTCAACGCTCTGCTTATCCCTAAAACGTCGTGCTAATACTTGCCCCATAGCTGCGTAATCATCTCCAGGGGTAATGCCCGAAATATTAAAACGACGATAGGCTGATTTTTTTGCACCTTCCCTATCAAACACAACACAAGAGGCAACGGTTTTCTCTCCCATCATGTGCGAAATGTCATAACACTCCATACGTTTAATAGGTTCGATAAGATCTAACTTTTCTTCGAGTAATTGATAACGCTGTTGAACATTATTTTTTTGACTGAGGTGGGTTTCCAAAGCAACCTGCGCATTACGCTTCGCTAATTTGACAAACTTAGCGCGCTCGCCACGCATCTCAACTTTTAGTGTGGTTTTATAGCCACAATACTCGCTAAAAAGATCTGTAAAAGTAAAGCGTTCCGGAAAGTCATCACTGAGCAATATCTCTTTAGGAATGGCACGGCCATTTTGTCCGGAAAGGTAAAACTGACTCAGGAAAGCGGTTAATACTTCATCCGCATTAGAATTCTTTGGTACTTTCGGGAAATAGTTACGACTGCCTAAAATTCGCCCCTGGCGGACAAATAGCAGATGAAAGCTTGCAATCCCCTGTTGATACACAAAACCAAGTACATCTAGCTGTTCAATATCGCCACTAACCCACTGTTGCTCTTGTACTTTTTTGAGTGATTGGATTTGATCGCGCCTTAATGCAGCTTTCTCAAATTCAAGTGTTTCACTAGCAACCTGCATCTCATCGATGAGCAGATCAATTACCCGCTGACTTTTACCTAATAAGAACTCAGAAGCTAGCTCAACTTGATGCGTATACTCAGTTTCTGGCATCGCATTAACACAGGGGCCTAAACACCGTTTAAGCTGATACTGTAAACAGGGCCGAGAGCGATTTGCATAATAACTGTCTTCACACTGTCGAATAGGGAACAGTTTCTGCATTAGATGCAAACTTTCCCGTACAGCGCCACCACTTGGATAAGGGCCAAAATAAGTCCCTTTTCGCTTACGATTCTGAGAGCGAACGAGGGTTAGTTGTGGATGTTTGTGATCACTTAGAAATAGATATGGATAAGATTTGTCATCACGCAACAGTACATTATATTTAGGCATATACTGCTTGATGAAGTTGTGCTCTAAAATGAGCGCTTCCGTTTCAGTATGAGTAACGGTAACTTCGATATTAACAATATGACTGACTAAGGCGAGTGTCTTTGGGTGTTTTTGGGTGAGACTGAAATAGCTACTGAGGCGCTTTTTAAGATTTTTGGCCTTGCCTACATAGATAATCGTATTGCTACTATCAAACATACGGTACACACCAGGCTCCGTGGTGACCGTTTTTAAGAACTGCTCAGCAGAGAAGGTACTCATAGAAAAACGGCACCCACAGGTGCCATTTTCATTGAAGTCACTTGCTGAGAAGTGACTTTGCAAGATTCATTACCGATTTTTTTACAACGTGTCAGCATCTAACATACCGTAACGGATAGCCAAGTGAGTTAACTCTACATCCCCATTTACACCAAGTTTATCAAACAAACGATAGCGGTAACTATTGATTGTTTTAGGGCTTAGGCTTAACTGCTCTGAGATATCAACAACACGTTGGCCTTTAGTGATCATCATCATGATCTGCAATTCACGTTCAGACAAAACACTAAAAGGATCATCTGATACAGGTGATATTTGTGAAAGTGCCATCTGTTGTGCAATCTCTGGTGCTAAATATCGTTGCCCTGAATTTACTGCTCGAATGGCAGCTAATACTTCATCCGGCCCAGCCGCTTTACTTAAATAGCCAGCTGCGCCAGCTTGCATCACTTTTGAAGGAAATGGATTCTCTGTATGCATAGTAAGCATGATTATTTTGATATCTTCATTAAGGCGCAAAATTCGGTGCATGGCATCTAACCCACCAATACCTGGCATATTAATATCCATTAAAATAACATCTGGATGGTTATTACGGCACCACTTAACGGCATCTTCGCCACTTTCTGCTTCACCAATAACTTTCATGCCTCGTACATCATCAATGATACGGCTTATTCCTGTACGTACTAATTCATGGTCATCAACCAGCAGGATATTTATCACTATTTTTTCTCCGCATTGCTTAGTAGCAAAATATTTAAGGCTCAGATAATAACGAAAGCACGGCCTTTTTAAAATCAAAAAACATCACGTCATGCGCTAGTTAACACTTATCTAACTAACAATTATAAGGGAATTAACGTAATAACCAGATGAATGTAACATAAAATATATAGAAAAATAACAAAAAGAAAAGAAAGCAAACTGTAACTAACTGTATAAAAAGGGGATTGCGTATTTATGTGGCCAGATAGAAGCACGGATACTTTAAATTTGTTGGTTTATTTTGATAGTGAAAGTTCAGGATAGATTTATAGCACTTACTATAGTGTCATATAGCAAAAAGTCTCAACCAGTAAACTAGTTGAGACTTTTCTAATGTGGCGGAGGAGGAGAGATTTGAACTCTCGGAGAGCTATTAACCCTCGCTGGTTTTCAAGACCAGTGCATTCAGCCGCTCTGCCACCCCTCCGCAGAACGAGACGAATAATACAGACATGAGAGGCAACTTGTAAAGCAAAAAAACACATTTTCGAGGTTGCTTGCTCATATATTAAACAACATGGTCAAACAATGAGTTACATTAGAATGAACATCAAATTGTAAGTCGCAGGAAAGATGAAACTTTGTTTTAGATTTTGGACTTTAAATAGTAATAAAACTCATCACCTTTCGAT